>Ga0208196_1000037_pt1 | contig 189539 bp, 132 predicted proteins | sample AD_JPNNA7_MetaG_FD_184443 | JGI IMG/M metagenome (GOLD analysis project Ga0208196, IMG submission 184443) | Active sludge microbial communities of municipal wastewater-treating anaerobic digesters from Japan - AD_JPNNA7_MetaG (SPAdes) (version 2) | ecosystem: Engineered > Bioreactor >...
TTGGAGCGACGAGGGTACACCCGGTCTCATCCCGAACCCGGCAGTTAAGCTCGTCAGCGCCGATGGTACTGCCCTGGTAACGGGGTGGGAGAGTAGGTCATTGCCAAGGAACTGTTGCTGTTTATAAACCATAAATCCTTGCTGTACCATTTCGGCCTGGATCATGAACCCCAGCTTTTCGCTGGGGTTTTTTTGTTGGCTGTTTATTCCCCTGAAATTCGTCATTGACAAATCTTAAGCGCAGGCTAGAATTTAATCAATAACATGGTTAGGACTTACGCAAATTTCCGTTTGTAGTGACGGCTTTAGCCGTTCTTAGCTCCTAAGAGATGCCTGAAGGCGTCACTACAAATCCTTCGCTGCTTGATTCGAGCCAGGCTTGCGTAAGTCCTGCAATAACATGGTTAGGACTTACGCAAATTTCGCCATAGCACAAAACCCATCCTGACCGCCTGACACAACTCACTCCAGAACAATGGAATTTCGTGGAGCTTTTTGTGCGTTTGGAGGGCAAACTCAATCGCTTGCAAGAAGAATTGGGGCTTTCTTATCCTGCCGTCCGTAATCGCTTGCATGAAGTGATTCGTGCAATGGGCTATGAAGTTGGAGGGCCAGGAACTGATGAAGAAATGATGCAATCCATGCTGGATGATCTGGCTGAAGGAAGAACGACAGTGGACGAAGTGTTGAAGACCCTTAAAGAGTAAAGGGCTTCTTTTAGGTGATGATATGAGGTTGATAAGGCATTAAGGAGGCAAAGGGTGGTGGAAAGGCCGGATGTCAGCGCGAGGGTCAGGGAGAGGGTAGAGCAAGACATAGGAAAAGTGCGTCGTAGACTTGAGGAACTCCCGAATGATGAAGAAATCCAGCAGCAACTTCAGGAGATCAACCTTGAATTGACGCAGATTGAGGCTGCATTGGCGGACAGTATGGACGGTGAAGAAGGGCCAGCGGCAAATGCGCGCATGCAACTGGAGGTGCAGCGCGAGCGGCTGTTAGCCCAGATCGAAAGATTCGAGATGAAGAGGGAGATGCTTGCTGAAAAACGGGAGCATCTGCAGGAAACTCTGGCAGAGCTGCAAAAGTCATTGGGACAGCAAGACCCCCTTGCGGCTTCGGCTGGTCTGGCGGGGACGTTTATTCCGGCGGATTCACGTAGGATGCATGAGGAGCGCCGTAAGATTCTCCAGATGGTTCAGGAAGGCAAAATTACCGCCGATGAAGCGGCACGTTTATTGGATGCTTTGCGCAATCAAGTGGAGAACACGCAACAACGGAAGCGCAAACCTCGTTGGGTGCGTATCCGTGTGACGGATATAGAAGCGAAGAGACTGCGGGTGAATCTTACACTGCCGGTGGGCGTGGTGCGAGCCGGTCTGCGCGTGGGAGGCAACATTGCCGGGATGGAAGGGCTGGATACAGGGGAACTGGAAGAAATGCTTAATCGTGGTGAGACAGGATATATTCTCGACATGCAAGATCCCAGCGCTGGCGAACGGGTCGAGATCTTTGTTGAATAAACCTTGTGGCTTGCCATCTCTAGTACTGCGCGGCACAAATAGTTCCCCGGTTGTATCTATTCAGGCTAGTAAACCTGACGAAGTCACTTATCCCCTATACCAGGTTTAGCGTGGATTGCGGTATGCCTGGTGCTTGTGGATGACGAGATAGGCGTGTTTCTATCAGCCCATTCCCCCTGCCCCCCAGGAAGGGGGATTTTTGTAGGTTGTCCGTCGTCGTGTAAATCTTGCTAGCTTTAATAATTCCCCCTGCCCCCCAGGAAGGGGGATTTTTGTAGGGGGTGTCGCCATCCCCCCCCCTTTTTCGCCCCCTTCTTCCCCGCTGGCGGGGGAGAAGGGGGTTGGGGGATGAGAGAGCCAGCGCCTATAGAACCGCGGATCTGGCGATCCGCTCCGAGCATGGCTGGCGGGTGTGAAATTTCTGCCACGATGTACTAGTCGGTTGCCTCAGCGCCAAATTACGTTATACTTGATTTAATACAGCCTGACGTAGCTCCCATGATTTATGAATCAGGACTTACGCAAGCCTGGCTCGAATCAAGCGGCGGAGGATTTGTAGTGACGCCTTCAGGCGTCTCTTAGGAGCTAAGAACGGCTAAAGCCGTCACTACAAACGGAAATTGGCGTAAGTCCTATGAATGATGTGTTGGGCAAAGATGGGGTCTTATTCACGGAGGCATATATGCAAATAGAAAGCGTTTTACGACAGGCAGATATTTTCTACGGCGTTCCGAAACCAAGCCTGCAAAAAGTTGCCACTGTTTGTCACGAGTGTGTGTATAAAAAAGGTGACGTCATCGTGAAGGAAAATACACCCAGTGATGAATTGTACATTATTGTCGAAGGTATCGTAGAAATCGTCATTGACCCAAGCCTGTTGGGTACCTTGCAACCCGACGTACAACCGGCCGTCATTGCCAATTTGTGGCCTGGACAGACCTTTGGTGAAGTCGGCCTGGTGGATCGAGGGATGCGTTCGGCCTCTGCCCGGGCTATCTCTGAAGAAGCAAGGTTGCAGGCGATCAAACGGGAAGATTTGGTGCGTCTGTGTGAAGAAGACCATTATTTTGGCTATCTGTTGATGCGCAACATCGCCAGTGACCTGGCCTTCAAGATTCGCAATACCGACTTAATGCTGCGTGAACAGCTCCTGTGGGAGTCGCGTCCCAAAGGAAATTGATCCCAACTGCCTCTGACTTGCACAGAAATATGGGATGGCTTGCACCACCCCATATTTTTTGGTAACTATTCAGGCCAGTACATCACCCGTTAGCCATGCCTGGAGCGGATCGCCAGATCCGCGGTTCTTGGGCGCTACGCCGGGATCTGACGATCCCTGCCAACATAAACTGGGCAGGTATTTGCGCCGCGTAGGAGTCAACCTGACGAAGCCATTGATTCCCTATACCAGGTTGTGCGCGGATTTTAGGATGCAAAGCGCTCTTGGGTGACGAGATATTCGTGTTTCTATGCGCCCATCCTCCCTGCCCCCTTCCCCAGGGAAGGGGGAAATTTTTGTAGGGTGTGGCGGGCGGCGAAGCCGCCCGCCACACCCTCACTTTTTCACCTCAAGCGGCGGAGGATTTGTAGTGACGCCTTCAGGCGTCTCTTGCGTAAGTCCTATATCTATCAACGCCAGCGATATTTCCTCAGGCGCTACATTTGACCTTAAGGTTCATTGGATTATACTCAGTGCGTTAGTTTTGAGTTTGGGTGCAGGAGAGATGATGAACCAAGACCTGCAGTGGCAGTAGGGGTTCAGTATTCCCGGTCCGGTCAGACTCGGTCCGCCGGGCGGATTTAAGACTACCAGACTATTTTACACCAGGAGTGAAAGGACGATGGTTGCAAATCTCATAACATTATCGCGGATGCCTGTGCTCGCACTCATTATTCTTCTGCTCTATCAACCTTCCGCAACACCCAGTTTTGTGGCTGCGTTGCTCATCATTTTTCTCATTATGATGGACTCCTTTGACGGCGTGGTGGCGCGCAGGCGGGGTGAGACTTCTGTTCTCGGCAGTGTGCTCGACATCGCTGCCGACCGCACCGTGGAATTTTTGCTGTGGGTCGTCTTTGCGGATCTGGACTTGATTCCTATCATCTTTCCCCTGATTGTCCTGACGCGCGGCACTTTCGTGGACGCCGTCCGTGCTGTGGCACCGTCGAAGGGTTTAGCCCCCTTCGAGATGATGCGTTCGCCTGTGGGACGTTTTCTGGTGAAATCCCCTTGGCTGCGCTCGTCCTTTGCGGTAGCGAAGGCCGTGGCATTTTCCTCCCTGGCTCTGACACACGGCCTGGCTGCTGCCGGTAGCCCGGCGTTGGCGACGGTGAATGTTATTGCTCAGGTGAGTGCCTGGCTGGCGTTGGCGCTGTGCTTACTGCGCGGCATTCCGGTCCTCGTCGAGGCACCGCACACGCTCCGCGAGGAATCACATTCGGGATAAGTTGTGGGCGCCAAGGCTTTTTTCTCCAAAGGGTGGCCCACACGGGTGGGTTTCTACCTCGGTAAATACCTCCCGCCGCGCGGTGGACGCTTCATGGCCGGACTGGCAGCGCGTGTCATCGTGACGTTCAAGCCTGATCTTTACTGGGCTGCGCGGGCGAATTTACGCCATGTCTTAGGCCCGGCGACATCCGACAGGGAACTTGAGCGTGCGCTCTACCGGCTTATCAGCAATGCCGCCCGTGGTTATTACGAACTTTTTCACAACATCGGCCACGGCAAAATCAACATGGAGGAATTCTATCCCCCGGTGCGACTGACCGACGAAACCAAGACCTATCTCAGTCAAGCCATCGCCTCCGGGCGTGGACTTTTCATCCTGGGGGGGCACATGTCTAACTTCGATCTGGCCCTGATCGGAATTTCGCAGTATGTTCCTGTGCCGATGCAAGTGCTTTCTCTGGCCAATCCACCGGCCGGTTTTGAATTTTTCAACCGCCTGCGTGAAAAGGGCCATGCTATCCTCACGCCCGTTTCACCCGCATCCTTGCGGGAGGCGCTAGGGCGCTTGCGGCAGGGGGGCATTGTCGTCACCGGCGTGGATCGTCCGCTCAACGAGGGCAACGAACCCGTGGAATTCTTCGGCGCCACGGCGTACCTGCCTACCGGCTACATCCGCATCCCCTTGCGCACCGATTGCCTGGTCATCACCATTGTCGCTTACTACGAGGACGGCGCCTACTCCGTAGTCGCCAACCCGCCGATGACCATGGAACGTACCGGCAATGCCGAGGCCGACATGGCTCACAATTTGCGGCGGGTGTTGGCCGAGATCGAGACCCTGATCCGGCGTCACCCCGACCAGTGGATGATGTTTGTCCCGGTCTGGCCCACAACGCCCCAGGAGAGTTCAAGCCGTGGCGCGCGGAAATGACTACCCGACCCCCTGACTGATGACTACCCGACTATTTTCGGAGCGATATGCCTAAACTCAAACAGCTCGACGTTCAAGGCTTTAAATCCTTTGCCGACCCGATCACGTTTGTGTATCCTACCGGCATCACGGCGATTGTCGGCCCTAACGGCAGCGGTAAAAGTAACGTGGCGGATGCCATCCGCTGGGTGCTGGGCGAACAGCGCCTGACGACGATTCGCGGGCGCACGGGCGAAGATATGGTCTTCGCCGGAAGCAAAAAACGCCCGCGTGCCGGCATGGCGCGCGTGTCCATCATCTTTGACAACAGTGATGCCTGGCTGCCGGTAGATTTTGCCGAGGTGATTATCGAACGTCGTACCTACCGCGACGGCAAGACCGACTACCTGCTCAACGGGAGTCGCGTGCGCCTGATGGATTTGCGCGACCTGCTCGACCGCGCAGGCTTGGGACGCGACGCTTACCTGATCATCGGGCAAGGGCTGGTGGATCAAGTCCTGGCGCTGCGTCCGCAAGAGCGTCTGGCCCTCTTCGAGCAGGCGGCCGGCATTGCCCCCTATCGGACACGCCGGGAGGAAGCCGTGAGCCGCCTGGATGAAACGCGCCGCAATCTTGAGCGCGTCTACGATATCGTCGGCGAGATGGAGCCGCACTTACGCCGTCTCCAAAAGCAGGCGGCGCGCACAGCACAGCACGCGGAATTGACTGCCGCACTCAATGCGACGCTGCGCACGTGGTACGGTTACCGCTGGGGGCGGGCCGTGGCCGAACTGGAACAGGCGCGGCAGCGTGTTGCCTATCGCGCCGAGAAGGTGCAGCAGTCGGCCATCGAGTCCGATGCGACGACCGCTGCTATCGGCGCCCTGCGCCAGCAGATTACCGCCATACGCCTGCAGTTGGCAGAACTGCACCGTGAGAGCAGTGTCCGTCACAGCGAAGCGGAACGCCGCCAGCGCGAGTTGGCCGTCGCCCGCGAGCGCCGCCGCCAGTTGCAGGAGCGTCAGGAGGAGAGCCAGGCCAACCTGGTTCCACTGCGTTCGGCATTGGAGGCAGAAACGCAGGATATGGCGGCGCTCCGGCAGGAATTTGAAGCTGTGCAGGCGCAATGGCTTGAGGCTCAGGCGCAGCTTGCCGGAGCCGAAGCCGCACGCCGGGAGGTCGAACAGCAGCGCCAGGGACTCCTCAGCCGTCAGGCGCAGATGCAGGCATGGGCGCTGGAAAGCCGTCACCGTCTTGCCGACCGTCAGAGCCGGTGGGAACAAGCCACGGAGCGTCTGACACAACTGGCGCAGCGCGTGGCTCAGTTGGAGACGGAACTGGCGTCCATTGCAGAGCGTCGCCGGGCGCAACAGGCCAGCGTGGAAAACGCGCGCCGTGCTCTGGAAGAGATCGAGACCGCCTTACAGTCTGCCGAGGCCGAGGTGACGCGCCTGGAAGCGGCGCTGGCGACAGCACGCTCTGAGAGTGAGAATTCGCGCCGGGAAGTGGGGCGTAAGCAGGCAGAATTGCAGCAGGTTGCAGCACGCTTCGAGGCGTTGGAGCGATTGCAGAGTGAAGGCACCGGCCTGTACGCCGGCGTGCGTGCTGTACTCCAGGCCGTCGAGCGGGGCGAGTTGCACGGCTTGCCGGGGACCGTCGCCTCACTCATCCGCGTTCCCCCTCATCTGGATCGCGCCATCGAGACGGCGCTGGGCGGCCAGGTGCAAGACATCGTTGCTGAGCGTTGGGCTGATGCGCAGGCTGCCATTGAATGGTTGAAACGCCAGCGCGCCGGGCGGGCTACTTTCCTGCCGCTGGATACGTTGGATCCGCCCCCCGTGTTGGATGTGCCCGCCGGCGATGGGGTGATCGGCGTCGCTGCGGAGTTGGTGGAATACGCGGCGCGTTACCGTCCCGCCGTGGTCCTGCTCTTGGGACGCACCGCCATCGCACAAAACCTGGACGCAGCACGCGAATTGTACCGGAAATTGCACGGCAGTTTTCGCATCGTCACGCCGGAAGGCGAGATTGTGCGTTCCGGCGGCGCCGTGACCGGCGGTGAGGAGCATTCATCCCCAGGCCAGGGCGGGGGGCTGTTGGCGCGCGAGCGCGAGCGTCGTGAGTTGCCGGAGCGGGTCGGCGCCCTGGAGGCGGAAGTCGCAGTGTTGCAGGACAGCCTGCGCGAGCGCGAGGCGCAGGTTCAGGCGTTGCAGCGGGAGCTACAGACCGCCGAAGAACGTCGTCGGGTTGTGACCCAGCGCCGTCAGGAGGCCGAGCGCATCGTGGACCGTGAAGTCCGCGCCCTCGATAAGCTCATCCAGGAAAGCGACTGGCAGCGCCATCTGCTCGACGAGGGCCGGCAGGAGAGTGAGCGTTTGCAGACGTTGTGTAGCCGCCTTGAAGAGGAGCGCCACGCAACCGAGGCCGCGTTGCGCGAAGCGGAGGCGCAGCTTGCGGCGCTGGCGCGTGATCTTGAGATGCTGGCCGACGATGAAACGGCGCGCATCGCCGCCGAACGTCGCACCCAGGCGGCGCTTCTGGAACAGGAACACGGCAATCGGCAGGTGTTGCTGGCGACGCGCCAACGTGAGGTGCAGCGTTTGCAGGAGCAGATCGCGGCGTTGGAGCAACACGGTCGCACGTTGGTGGAAGAGTTGAGCGCGTCAGAGGAGCGCCTGGGTGCACTTCAAAGCGCTTATGATGAAGCACGGACGGCGGCGGAGGCATTGTCGACCCAGGTTCCGCCGTTGGAGGCTCAACTGGCTCAACTCGAACAGGCGCTGGAGACCCAGGAGGGACGAGAACGTGAGGCGCACCGTGTGTTGCACGATGCCGAACAGCGCCGTGCGCAGGCCGAGGTCGAAGCCAACCGCCGCGAGGATCAGCTCCAGACACTGCGCCACGAGATCGAGGAGATGTTGGGGATCGTCATTGGCGACTTGCCGGAGACGCTTTCCGCGCAACAGCCATTGCCGCTGGATGCCATTGTGTCGCCGTTGCCCGTGGTGACGGAGTTGCCGGAGGGGCTGGAGCGCCAGATCCGCGACCTGCGCACGCAAATTCACCGCCTCGAGCCGGTGAACGTCGCCGCAAAAGAGGAATATGATGAGCTTGAGCAGCGGCATGCTTTCCTCCGCGAGCAGATGGCGGACCTGGAGAACGCTGCAACGCACTTGCGGCAGATCATCGCCGAACTGGATGAGATGATGGACACGACGTTCCGCACGACGTTCAAAGCCATTGCTGCGGAGTTCGCGCGCATCTTCGAGTTGCTGTTCAACGGGGGAACAGCCCAACTGAGTTTGACGAGTGAGGAAGCGCAGGGTGACGAGAGCAACGGCACCGCCGGGGTGGAGATCATAGCCCGCCCGCCGGGGAAGCGCACCTCGAGTTTGGGGATGCTCTCCGGCGGCGAGCGCACGCTGACGGCGATGGCCCTGCTCTTCGCGGTGATGCGCGTCAGCCCCACGCCGTTCTGTATCCTCGACGAGGTGGACGCGATGTTGGATGAGGCGAATGTGGGGCGGTTCCGCACTATGCTGCGTGAGTTGTCGCGGCAGACGCAGTTCGTCATCATCACCCACAATCGTGGGACGGTCGAGGTTTCCGATACGATTTACGGCGTGTCGATGGGAGACGATGGCGTGTCTCAAGTGCTCTCATTGAGCCTGGAGGATTTGCCCCCTGCGGATGAGGTGTGACGGGGCCAAGGGACGGGCGACCGGCCTTCAGTAACAGGTTGCTATTCAGCTCACCCCCTTGGCCCGGGCCGCCGAGCGCGCCATCAACACTTCATGGCTGTGACGTTATGGCACGGGCCAGATTGTCACGGCGTCATCAGGCAGGTGCAGGGTGTCTTGTACTGCCGTCAGTCGTGCGCCACTCTCAAGTTGGTAGAGTCCCACAACGATGCGGGTTGTTGACAGATCCAAATTCGGCGGCAGGTTCAACGTATGAGTGTCGCACACCACGTCACCGGGCTGCCATAGGCCGGTGGGGAAAGCACCTTGCATGGGAGGTGCATCACCTGTACCTACCCATGTCCCCTGAGTGTCGAACAAATGCACAAAGACCGTAAAGTTGTCCGCTACGGTACGCCGACTGTTCCAGCGTAGGGTCACATTCAAGGCGCCATCTTTTCCCACAACTTGCGCGTGCGTTAGAGCTATGGCATCGCCAAAAACAACTTCGTGTTGCAAAGTATTTGCGTCTACGCAATGGGGCGTTGTACCGTTGACGCGCAGGGTGGTCAACGTTAGGGCGCTGTCGGCGGGTTGTCCACTGATGACTAACGGTAACCGCGCCCCGGTGTCGCGCCGATAAAGCAGCACGTTGAGTTTCCATGCTTGTGTGACCAGGTCCGCCTCTGGCACATGCAAACGATAGCGGTCGGCGATGATTTCGCCGGGTTGCCATGCGGTGGTCGGATAAGCCCCCCGCCCCGGCCACGAGTTGTAGTTCATCCGCAAGGTCGTATCCTCAGGGGCAAGGGATACCATCTGAAGCCCCAGGACGTAGTCTTCCTTTATCGGGGCGAGCGCCTGCCAATACAGGGTGAGGTCAAGCAAGGACGTTCGATCATCAAAGTCAATGTCATATCCATAGAACTCGATGACCTTGCCAAAGGTGGCTGTGACCGGATACTGTGGTCGAACATGGCGCATGTCGGCATAACGGCGCGGGAGTCCATAAAAAGCGGGCAAGAGGTACACTGCCGTCCACACGGCGACGAGGGCTTGTGCAACCATGATGATCGTGGCGAAGGGAGAGGGGGATGGTGATAATGAATGGATGCCCAAGGCTAAAAGTATCGCGATGGCAGGCAGGGCAGGGAAGACCAAACGTCCCCATGGGGCAGGAGTCGCCATATTCCATCGTGACCAGCTTATGACGACAAGGACAAACCACGCGCCGCCAAAAGCGCTGAGCCAGCGTTCTTGGCGGGTGAATTTTCGCCATCCCCACGCCAGGCCGCCTATCCCCATCACCACGAGGGCGATGAAGAAGACATAATACGCTGGCGGATAAAGCGAGCAAGGGATTTGTCCCCAAAACGACCTGAACATAAGCCACATTTCAGGGAAAAAAATCGGCGGACCGGCACGTTTACTGACCATTGCCAGCATCGGTTTTAGCGCCAGAGGATCTTGATACAATTGCCAGTTGCGCCAGAACCACCAACCGCTCATGCACAGGGCCACTGCTGGAATGAGCATAGCGGTGAATGCTAACTGCCGGCGTTTCTCTGGGGCGCGCAGCAGTAGCGTCAGGCATACTAAACCGGCGAGTAGCAACAGCAGCCAGCCGCTTAACTTGGACATTCCGGCCAATCCGATGAGTATGCCGGTGACGATCGCGCGCTTTGTAGATAGCCCATCCCGCCAAAGCGTAAAGAGCCGGTACAGCGCCAGTGTGACCAGGGGGGTGAGCATGTTGTCGTTGTTGATGCCGCTGGCCGTCAGAATGAACTGGGGATTAAAAGCGACGATTGCCGCAGCCAATAACGGCAGCCGGGAACGGTCGGGGAAGGCTGCCCGTGTCAAGGCATACGTACCGATGACGGTGATGACCTGCAGGATGGTGGACCAGATACGCAGCACGTGCAGCATGAGCAAGGTACCGTGCCAGGGGAATGTCTCGCGGTTATGGTAGAGGAGGGTGCGATTGTCGTATCGATCGATTGCTTCGAGGTGACATGACGCCCAGGGATTGTTCTGCTGGAACATTTCGGCATCGTCGGCATGCAAACCCAATAGCCGCGTCAGCCCCGCCGACAGGAGATGGTAAAGCGGCGGTTGGGAGGCTTCTTGATCGTAATGGTAAATGGCGTTGTCGCTCGGTTGGTGGATGGGTAACTTTCCGTTTTCCGCAATATAGCGGATGACCCCAAAGTGTTCGGCCTCGTCTACATGCTCGAAGGCGGGCGTGGTTACCCCATAGATCAAGGCAAGCGCCAGATAGGCCAGGACGATGATTCCTGCCTGCCAATGGTGTTTGAGTAATCTCATAAAGCCGTGGAAAGCTGTTATGGCTGGGCTGCCTGCTGCCCCAATCTGAAGGCAACTTTGTTGACATCGGCATACTGCGGCGGGACGCGGCGCAGTATGGCGGTCTCCCAGACTGCCGGGTCGGTTTCCAGCAGCGTCGCCAGCGCCGCGAGCATGATCGTGTTTACCGTGCGGAGGTTGCCCGCTTGCTCCGCCAGGGGCAATGCGTCCACGGCGACGACCTGACTCGCCTTCTGGCGCAGGGCCGTGAGAATGGCGTCCTCGGTGGGGTAGACGGCGTTGCCGACGCTCACCGACATCGGCATAATCTTCTGCCGATTGACAATGACGATACCGCCGGGTTTGAGGAAATCGATCCAACGGGCAGCCTCCAGCAACTCGAACGACAGCAGCACGTCCACCGTTCCTTCCTCGCATGTGGGCGATCCCACCCGCGGCGCCCAGCGGACATGACTTTCTACCACCCCGCCGCGCTGGGCGAATCCGTGGACTTCGGACTTCTTCGCGTCCAGGCCCAGGTCCAGTCCGACTTGGGCGGCGATATCTGATGCGGTGAGTACACCTTGTCCGCCGACGCCGACGAAAAGAAAATTCATGTGATTAATCATTATGTCCTCCTGGAGAATCAGCGAATGGAGAATCAGCGAATGGAGAATCAGCGAAGTTGTTGACGTTGAAGTTCAGTAACAAGGAGTGCGAGTACTTCATCCAACAGAGCCAATCGCTGCTCCAGGATATCTTTTGGCAGAAGGTGTTCAGCACGCCAATACCAACCTTTGCTTTCTCGCGCTGAACCGATGGCAACTTTGAGGAACCAATCGCGCTGTTTGCCGTATCCTCGTCCGTGTCCTTCTTCGAGGTTTGCGCTCATAGAGCCTGCGCTGCGGATCAACTGTTGGGCAACTGCTTTACCTCTCATGTCGAGATTCAAAATATCACAGTCTTGCCAAACGAGTTCATAGGCAAACAAAGCTTTACGGTAGCCAAAAAACTGCCAAATCGACTCCTTTTTAATCCTTGCGTGAACGTTTTTCTCCCACTCCGCATACTCCATCCTTCACCTCAGCTATTATTCGCTGATTCTTTCATTCGCTGATTCTTTCATTCGCTTATAGGCGCAATCGCCTGGGTTGGACACACTTGCATACAGACAGTACAGCCCGTACACAGCAGTGGGTCAATCGACGACTTCGGCTTGTGGTTCGTCGGATAGATCTCCTCGCTCTTGAGGATGGCAGGACAGCCGACGCGGAAGCAGGAACCACAGGCGACGCACTTTTCGAGATCGACCTGCATGCGGGTTTGGACATGGAAATGCGGGGTGAAGACGCACGCCCCGCGCACGATGAGCACCGCCGGACCGTCCTCGTGTTTCAACGCCGCCCGCAAGGCCTGGTTCAGCGCGTTCACATTCCACGCTTCCACTTCGTCAACGTAGGTGACGCCCAGCGCGCGGACGACTTCAGCGATGTCGATGGGCTTGTTCTCTGCTCCCTGGAGGGTGGTGCCGGTGCCGGGATGGTGCTGTTGCCCCGTCATGGCGGTAATGCGGTTGTCGAGCACGGCAATAACGATGTTCGCTTTGTTGTAGACGGCAGACGCGAGCGGCGCCATACCGGCGTGGAAGAAGGTGCTGTCGCCGATGACGGCCACGACGCCCTCTTGCCCGCCTGCCTGCTTGAACCCGTGTCCCATCCCGATGCTCGCGCCCATAGAGATCAACATATCCATGGCCGCGAAGGGCGGCAGCGCCCCCATCGAATAACAGCCGATGTCGCCGGGGAGGACGACTTTGCGCTTGGTGCGGCTCAGCGTGTAGAAGAACGCGCGGTGCGGACAGCCGGGGCACAGTGCGGGCGGTCGTGCCGGAACGGTAAGCGGTGATTCGTCATGCGTCATTCGTAATTCGTTATCCTCGATCAGCCCGGCTTTCACGGCGCCTTGCCGCACCTGCGCCAGCGTCAACTCGCCGCAGAGAGGGAAGATGTCCTTGCCGTGGGCGACGGCGATGCTGGCGGCCTTGAGTTGCTCTTCGATGAAGGGATCGAGTTCCTCAAGGACAATCAGTGTCTCGACCTGCGCCGCAAAGTCGCGGATGGCTTGCAGCGGCAGAGGATAGCTCATCCCCAACTTGAGAATGGAGGCTGTGGGGAAGACCTCGCGCGCGTACTGGTAGGCGATGCCCGTGGTGATGATGCCGAGCGCTTTGTCGCCCCAGTCGGTGCGATTGACGCCCTGCGCGAAGGCTGTGGTTTCACTCCATTGCGCCACTTCCACCAATCGCTGCTCGATCACGGGATGCCGCATCCGCGCGATGGCAGGCAGAATGACGCGCGTGATCTCGGCCTCGCGCGTGAACGGCGGGAGGGGTTGGAACTCGCGCGCGCCGGGCGTTGTCGCTTCCACGGCGGACTTGGAGTGCGAAAGGCGCGTCGTCGAACGCATCAACACCAACGTCTGGAACTGTTCACTGACATCCAACGCCACTCCCATAAAACGGCGGGCCTCTTCACTATCGGCGGGATCGAAGCATGGGAACTTGCCGAAACGCGCGTACTGACGGTTGTCCTGCTCGTTCTGCGAGGAGAACGTGCCGGGATCGTCGGCGCTCACCAGCACCAGACCGCCCTTCACCCCCGTGTACGAGACCGACATCAGGCTGTCGGCGGCGACATTCACGCCGACATGCTTCATGGCCGCGATGGTGCGTGCCCCGCCGAACGACGCGCCGATGGCGTTATCGAGCGCCACCTTTTCATTGCTGGCCCATTCCGCTTTCACACCGGGATAACGGGCGAGATTTTCGAGAATCTCCGTAGAGGGCGTCCCCGGATATGCCACAGCATATTGCACCCCCGCCTCCCACGCGCCTAGCGCAAAGGCTTCATTGCCGGAAAGTAATCGCTTCATGCGCTGCCTCCTCTAAAATAGCCATGGAGCACCCAGAGTTCACAGAGAAAAGCACACATTCTTTGTGTCCTGTGTGTCCTGCATGGTGAAAGGTTTTCATTCAACCGTTGGTGAACCGCCGGTTCATGATGAATTCCTTGAAAATAGTCCGATAGTCTTGAGTCCGGTAGTCAGGTATTGACCTATTGTAATGACAACGAACATTCTGTCCAGTCCAGACGAATGTTACCTTAATTGTTATCTATTCAGGCTAGTAAACCTGACGAAGCCACTTATCCCCTATGCCAGGTTTGGCGTAGACTTTGGTATGCCAGGTGCTTCTGTATGACAGTTTCTATCAGCCCATTCCCCCTGCCCCCTTCCCCCCAGGAAGGGGGATTTTGGGTGGGGGTGTACCCCCTCTTTTTCGCCTCCTTCTTCCCCGCTGGCGGGGGAGAAGGGGGTTGGGGGATGAGAGGGCCAGCGTCTATAGCCGAAGTGTCAACCTATTATGCGCCCTCCCCAAAGTCCTGTTTGCAACTGGCAAGGGTGGCTGAATAGTTACCCTTAGTTTATAATCACGGGACGAGTGATAGGTTGCGCCTTCTATCACTATAGATATAATCAATTTGTACGTTGCGACATGCCAACGTTAAAAGGCGACGTTCTTCCGGTGATCAAAAAATGGCCTTGCGCACCCTTTACCAAACACTGCTCGATAGTGATGTGGCTCGCCTGTACGTGATCGCCCGGCAATGGGAGATTACATTGACCGCGGAACGCAAACCTGATGTAGCGGCAGAACTGGCCGACGCCATGCAGCACGCCGACGCGGTGGAGCGCGTTCTGACCAGCCTCGGCGATGCAGACCGCGCCGCCCTGGACGCTCTGTTACGGCGGGGTGGGGCGTTGCCGTGGGCGATTTTCACCCGTTGCTGGGGCGAACTCCGCGCTGTGGGGCCGGGTCGCCTGGAGCGTGAGGAACTGTGGCGTGACCCCGTATCGCCGCTGGAAAAGTTGTGGTACCTGGGCCTGGTGCAGCGTGCCTTCACCATGGGGCCTGCGGGCCAGGTGGAAATGGCGTTCGTCCCGGAGGAACTGCGACTGCGGATGCCCGAACCGACGCCCTTGACGGTGTCGCCGCCACTGCCGGCTGCACCACCCACCCATCAAGCCCTCGGAACCGACGTTCTGGCGGACGATCTGGCGACCTTGTTGGCTGTATGGCAAATGGATTCCATCCGCTCTACCCCGCCAGATGAGCGGCAGGCCTGGATGCATGTGCCGCAGGCCAGCACGTTCCTGGAAACGCTGGCGCTAGAGCAGGGATGGATTCGCCGCGATGAGCAAGAGAAGATGCGGCTTGTTCCTGAGCCGGCGTTGAAGTGGCTGCAAGCGGATAACGGGGCGCAGTGGGGCACGCTGGTCCGCGCGTGGATGAACAGCACCCGCTGGAACGATCTCGCCGCCGTTCCTACTCTGCGCCCCGACCCGCTGCGCGGCTGGCCTGCCGAACCGCTGTCCACACGGCAGGCATTTCTTGAGCTGTTGCGTTATTGTGCCCCTGACACGTGGTACACGTTCGCAGATTTTACTGCCTTCGTGCGTGAACAAAACCTTGATTTTCTGCGCACCGACGGCGATTATGACGCCTGGGCGTGGCGCGATGCAGCGACCGACAAACCCTTGCGTGGCCTGGAGGCTTGGGACGCTGTCGAAGGCGCGCTGATCGCCTTTTTGCTCAGCGGACCGTTGGCCTGGTTGGGGTTGGTGGATCTAGGGGGAAGCGTGCCCTCGTCACCACCGACATGGTTCCGCTTAAACACAGCCGGCGCGGCATTATTACAATCCGACGTTCCGCTGACCCTGCCTGAACCGCCGGTACTGCGCCTGAGCGAGGATGGTGTGCTGGTGATACCGTTGCGTCGGCGCTACGCACACTTTCAAGCGCATCGTATTGCGCAACCGCTGGGGTGGGATAACGGCTATCGTTACCGACTCACTCCCACTTCTCTGGCCCTGGCGCGTCAGCAGCGGATTACAGTGGAGCGGATTGTGGCGTTTCTGGAGGAGACGACCGCACGCTCCCTGCCTGCATATCTGCGCACGGCGATTGAGCGGGCCTATCGCGGCGGCGAGCCGGTACGGTTGGAACAGGTGTGGCTGTTGCGCACCCCCGATCCGACCGTGTTGGAACAGCCGGCGCTACGACGTTTCATCCGCGAGTCGCTTGGCGGCGGGATGGCGCTCATCCGCGCCGCCGACCGCGCGCATGTCCTGACGCTATTAGCCCACAGCGGCATCTTGCCGGAAACGGATATATAAGTACATGGTAGACAACAGACAGGGTAGGGCATAAAACAGATTATTGGAAAAAAGAAGACATTCATCTGACAATGGTGCCTGAAGAGCGGTGGCCGGTCTGCGACCGTGCCACCGCCGGGCACAGGTGGGCGCGGTCAGAGACCGGGCCGAGCACTTCCCAATAATTTGCATTATACCCGCCAGGGGAGTCCCCCGTTTACCGTCTGAAATAGACTGTCTACTCGTTGTTCAATTCAGGAGGACTTATGGCCGAACACGAATTGTACCGCAAAGTAGCACGCGCTTACGCCGCACGTTTTCAGCAGTCGCCACAGCTTGTCGTGCGCGCGCCGGGACGGGTCAACCTCATCGGCGAACATACCGATTACAACGACGGTTTCGTGCTGCCGGTCGCCGTCGATCAGGCGGCATGGCTGGCAGTCGGGCCGGCTGCGGAGCCGTGGACGACGATACGCGCCGTAGATATGAACGACGATGAGGTCGTGTTCTCTGTCGCTCAAGTACCGGCTTCGGTGGGCGGGTGGTCCGACTACCCCAAAGGGATTGTCTGGGCCTTTTTGGAGCGGGGTCTGCAGCCGTCCAACATCAACGCGGTTTTGACCTCTGATGTGCCTGTGGGCGCGGGAATGTCCTCCTCGGCGGCGATTGAGCTGGCGTTTGCCTTTGCGTGGACAACCCTGGGGCAGTTCGACATCGCCTTGCCCGATCTGGCGCTGCTGTGTCAGAAAGCGGAGAACCAGTACGTGGGTGTGAATTGCGGCATTATGGATCAGATGATCAGCGCATGCGGTAAAGCCGGCCACGCGATGATGTTGGATTCCCGCTCGCTGGATCGACGCTATTTCCCTATGCCGGAGGGTGTTGCCATCGTCGTCGCCGACAGTTTGGTGCGTCGCTCGCTGGCAGCTTCGGAATATAATGTGCGTCGGGCGCAGTGCGAGCAGGCGGTGACCCATCTGCAAGCCTATGTGCCGGATGTCATGGCTTTGCGGGACGTCTCGTTGCGCAATCTGGAGCGTTTTGGCCGGGGACTGCCTGACGTGGTGTATCGTCGCGCGCGGCATGTTGTTACGGAGAACGACCGGGTCCTGCGTTTTGCGCGGGCGCTCTACAGCGGGGACATCGATACCGCCGGCGCGTTGATGGTGGAAGGGCATCGCAGTTTGCGCGATGACTATGAAGTGAGCGTGCCGGAGTTGGATGTGTTGGTCGAAGCCGCCATGGAAGTGCCGGGCTGTTACGGAGCACGTTTGACCGGCGCGGGCTTCGGTGGTTGTACCATCGCGTTGGTCGCCGAGGAATCCGTCGCCGAGTTCCAGACGCATATTACGGAAGTGTACGAGGCGCGTTGCGGGAAATGTCCGGCGGTCTATGTGACACATCCTGCTGACGGCGTCGCCAGCCTCTAGGACGATGCGGCACAAAGAGTTCCCCAGTGAATCTCAAAATCTGTTGAACTTTTGTGGTTTTTTTCTGATTCTCAAGAAAGGAGCGATGTATGAACATTGGCATTCCAAAAGAACGATTGTGTGGTGAGGAACGTGTTGGGTTGACCCCGGCCGGCGTGGGTTTGCTGACGAAGGCCGGACACAAATGTTTTGTGGAGAAGGCCGCCGGCACCGGCGCCGGTTTCGACGACTACGACTATGAGCGCATGGGCGCGACGCTCCTGTCGACCGGTGAAGAGGTATACGCGAATAGCTCTTTAGTGCTCAAGGTGTTGCATCCTACGTTGGATGAGATGGCGTGGATGCCCGTCGGCCAGACGTTGATGTGTTTTCTGGGCTTGCCGTCACTCTCGCCGGAAGAGGTTGAAGCCCTCAAGACGCACCAGATAACCGCCATCGCTTATGAGATGATTTCCAAAGATGGCCGCGAGTTCCCCATCCTCAAGACGATGAGCGAGATTGCCGGGCGTATGGCGCCGTACATCGCCGGCAACCTGCTGATGCGTACTAACGGCGGACGGGGGGTGCTGTTGAACGGCGCACCGGGGGTTTCCGCCGGCGAGGTGGTCATCCTCGGTGGGGGGGTGTTGGGCACCAACGCCGCGCGCGCTTTTGTGGGCCTGGGCGCGAAAGTCTTCATCCTCAGCCGCTCCCTGGACCGGCTGCGCTACCTTGAGGAATACTTTCAGGGGCGGGTGACAACGATGATCGATCACGACTTCAACGTGGCCTACACCACGCGCTTTGCGGATGTGGTCATCGGCGCGGTACGCGACCCCGGCAAACGCTCGCCGGTGATCGTCACGCGCGAGATGCTCCGCACGATGCGTAAAGGCTCGGTCATCCTGGACTTCGCCATCGACCACGGAGGATGCGCGGAGACAAGCCGCCCGACATCTTTTGCTAACCCCACCTACATCGAAGAGGAAGTGGTCCATTACTGCGTGCCCAACGTGCCCGGCGGCGTGCCGCGCACCTCGACCCACGCCTTCAACAACGCGGCCTGGTCTTATATCCAGCATATCACGAACATGGGGCCGGTTTCCGCCATTGCGCAGAACGACGCCTTGCGCAATGGCGTCGTCATGCGCAATGGCGAGATCATGGAGTCGCAGTTTCCCGCCGGCCGGTAGCGTGCTGAGGCCTGGCCGACCGGCTGCCATGTCTCTTTGGAATTCGTCTGACTCTGTTTGCAATTTCTAAAGGAGGTGTCACTTGTTTCATGCCCTTGTCGCTATCAAACAAGTGCCGGATACCACCAACATTCGCATCGATCCTGAAACGGGGAACTTGGTGCGGGAGGGTGTTCCGGCCATCATGAACCCCTACGACGCCCATGCATTGGCGGCTGCCGTCGAGTGGAAACGCAAGCTAGGGGGGAAGGTATCCATCGTATCCATGGGCCCGGCTTCATTTATCGTGACCATCCGCGAGGCAGTCGAGCTGGGGGCCGACCGGGGCATTCTTATCTCCGACCGCAAGTTTGCCGGAGCGGATACCCTGGCGACCTCTTACGTGCTCGCTACCGTCATCCAGACGATTCACGAGCAGGACCCGATTGACGTGGTGTTCTTCGGCAAGCAGGCCATTGACGGCGATACGGCCCAGGTCGGACCGGGCGTAGCCGTGCGACTCGATTTGCCCATCATCACCTACGCCGTCAAAATCCGCACCATCGATCTTGCCCGGCGGCGCCTCGTCGCCGAGCGCAAGACCGAGAAGTGGACTGAGGTGGTCGAAGCCCCTCTGCCGGCGCTGATCACCTGTGAAAAGGAGATCGCCGAGGTGCCCTTTGCCCCCCTGCCGGACCTGATCCGCTCATTGCGCTACGAACCGGAGATATGGACGATGGATGGCCCGGCGGTCTTCGATGCGGAGTACGTCGGCGTACGGGGTTCGCCGACCATCGTGTTCAAGATGGGGACGCCGCCGCTGCCCGAAGCCGGTGAAAAAATCAACAGCCGCGAGGTAGGGGTCGAAGCTGCCATTGCCACGGCATTCGCTAAAGCTGACGCCGCCGGCATCCTCAAACCCATTCTAGGAGGCGTCCAATGAGCGCGCGACGTTTCTGGGTCTTCATCGAACAAGAAGGCGGTAAGGTGCATCAGGTTTCCTGGGAGTTGTTGGGCGTAGCCGGTCGACTGGCCTCCGAGGTCCAAGAGGAGGCTGAGGCTGCCGGCGATACCGTTCACGTTGAAGGCATCCTTTTGGGGCACCAGGTTGAAAACATAGCGCGTGAAGCCATCAAGTACGGCGCCGAGCGCGTCTATCTCATCGACGAACCGGAACTGGAGCATTACCGCAACTGCCCGTACTACAAATCCATCGTGGGCGTCGTGCGCAAATATGGACCCGAAGTCATGCTCATCGGTGCGACGACGCTGGGGCGCGACCTGGCCGGCGCGGTAGCGACATCCCTGCGCACCGGTCTGACCGCCGACTGCACCGGGCTGGAAATGGGCGAGGTGAAAGGCTCCCAGCAGCGGCTGCTACTGGCAACTCGTCCGGCGTTCGGCGGCAACATCATGGCGACCATCCTCTGCCGCCAGCACCGCCCGCAGATGTCGAGTGTGCGCCCGCGCGTGTTCCCCCTGCCGCCCTACAACCCGCATGCCGGCGGCGAAATCGTCCGCGAGGAAGTCCCCCTGGATGAGAAAGACACCGAAGCCTGCATCCTGGAATTCATCCACGACAAGGCTGAAAGCGTCGGCATCGAATACGCGGATGTGATCGTCTCCGGCGGGCGCGGTCTGGGCACGCCGGACGGCTTCAAGCTGATCGAGGAACTGGCGCACGAATTGGGCGGCGTCGTCGGCGCGTCCCGCCCCTGCGTGGATGCAGGCTGGATCGGTTACGCCCACCAGGTCGGGCAGTCGGGCCGGACGGTGCGTCCCAAACTCTACATCGCCGCCGGCATCTCAGGAGCTTTGCAGCACAAAGTCGGGATGCAGAACTCCGATTTCATCATCGCCATCAACTCCGATCCCCACGCCCCCATCTTTGACGTGGCCGACGTCGGCATTGTCGGCGACCTTTTTGAGGTGATCCCGGCGATGATTAAGGAAATCAAGGCGCGTAAGGAGGCCCTGGCATGAACAACAGCGCTGAAAAGATTCGTTTCGATGCTATTGTTGTCGGTGCGGGGTTAGCCGGTTCGGCGGCGGCCATGGTGATGGCCCGCGAGGGATTGAACGTGGCGCTGATCGAGCGGGGACAGAAAGCCGGCGGGAAGAACTATTTCGGCGGCGCCATTTACACCCATGCCATCGGCGAAGTCCTGCCCGATTATATGGAACGCCATCCGCCCTTTGAGCGCCCGGTCACCGAAGCCGGATTCTGGTTTCTTTCCAGGGATGGCGGCCTCACGCGGATGATGGTGCAGGGAGGCAGGCTGGCTAACGAACCTGCCGATGCCTATATCACCTCGCGCGCGATCTTCGACGTATGGTGGGCCGAACAGGCGCAGCAAGCGGGCGCCCTGCTCATCCCCAAAACCTCCGTCGTCGACATCCTCTGGGATGGCGGACAAGTCGTCGGCGTCAAAACCGACCGTCCGCAGGGCGATATCTACGCGCCGGTGGTTATCGTGTGCGAAGGCGTCAATAACTTGCTGACGCAGAAGTTGGGGCTGATCGATCATGACCTTGAACCGGCGCACATGGCGCTGGCCTTCAAGCAACTCATCGCGCTGCCGATGGACACGATCAACGCGCGGTTTGGCCTGCCGGATGATCAACACGGCGTAGCGGCCTCGGTTCTGGGCGATGTTTCCCTCGGCCTGCCGGGGATGGGTTTCGTCTACACCAACAAAGCAAGCCTCTCCGTGGGCCTGGGGGTGATGCTTGATGCGGTGGCCGAATATAAGCTCAAGCCTTACGAGATTTTGCAACGGTATCTCCAGCACCCGGCGATTGCACCGTTGGTCAAGGACGGGCAGTTGATGGAATACGGCGCGCATCTGATCCCTGAAGGCGGCTACCGTGACATGCCCAAACTCTACACCAACGGGGCGATGGTGGCAGGCGATGCAGCGTCGATGGTCAACGCCCTGCACTGGGAAGGCACCAACATGGCGATTGTCGCCGGGAAGCTGGCGGCTGAAACGGCGCTGGAAGCGCATCAGCGCGGGGATTTCTCCGGCGCGGCGCTGTCGCCATACGAAGAACGTCTCCAGGAGCGCTTCATTCTTCAGGATATGAAGCAATACCGCAACTTTTCCCACTTCCTGGAAACGCACCCGACTTTTATGGATGCGTACCCCAGCTTTGTCAATGATGCGTTGGGGCAGTTCTTTAGCGCCTATGGGCTGCCGAAGAAGAATCTGTTCAAGAACATCCTGGGGAGTCTGACCAGTCGTCGGCAGTTGATGCAGGCCGTGGGCGACATACTCTCTATGGGAAGGGCGGTGATGGGATGGTAATGAAAACGGGGGACGCATTCAGTGTCAAGACGTTGCCGCAGGATTTACAGGCAAGCCTGCCCGACGTGTATGTGGATGATTTGCTGGTCTCGCTCAAGTATTTCATCGACGAAGCGCAGAGTCATCTCAAGATCATCGATCATGCGGTCTGCGCGCGCTGCGAACATAAACCGTGTACCAGCTTTTGCCCGGTAGGCGTTTATACGCTGGCCCACGATGGCAAAATCCAGGTGGCGTATCAGGCGTGTGTTGAGTGTGGCAGTTGCCGGGTGGGATGTCCCTACCAGAACATCGAGTGGAAGTTGCCGCGCGGTGGCTTTGGCGTCGCCTATAAGTTCGGATAACCTGGGTAAGTTAACCGAGGACCGCGCCGTCGTATGACGGCGCGGTCTTGTTTTTGTAAACTTTTAGTCTTGTGAACGTAGCAATTTTTTCAAGGGCTTACACCCTATCCTCTTTCCCGGCGAAAACGCTGGGGAGGGGGATTTTGGGTGGGGGTGTCGCCACACCCCCACTTTGCCCTCTTCTTCCCCGCTTGCGGGGGAGAAGAGGGTTGGAGGATGAGAGGGTCAGCACCTGCCGAAGGGGTAACCTGTTATGTGCCCTCCCCAAAGTCCCGTTCGCCACCTGGCAAGGGTGGCTGAATAGTTACCTGACCAATATGGCGTTCAGGCCGCGGCCTGTTTCCACAGCGCGACGGCGGCGTCGCTCTCCATATCCTCCGTCGCCGTGAACAAGTCGATGGGTTTAGGCGACTCTCTCACGATGGGATTCTCCAACGTCTTGAGCGCGTCTTGCATTGTGAGACCTGCGGCCAGCATTTTCTTCAGCAGCAGTGGCGGGCGCTTCTCGATGTTGAGATTCATGATTTTCCCGAAAAAGTTGGTGATCTCGAACAACCCTTCGAAGGGTCCGGCGGAGAGATGGACGCCGTTGTTGGCGATGCTGACCGTACCCAAGCCGTAGTCGTCGGCGTGGGCGTAGAGCGTGCCGCGGATGGAGTGAGGGACTGCTTTCTCCGGGAAGGTGGCACCCACCATCTCGTTGCGCAGGACGGCCCAGGGTGTATCCGCATGAATCAGCACCAGGACGATGCGGTGGGTCGGATCGGTGAAGTGCCTCAACTGGGCGGGATGGAATCCATTGACCAGGATGAACTTTTTCCCCTCTTTCTCATAAAGCTGGACGTAGAAGCCGCTTCTGATTTTGAGCGATTTCCGCGTAAACCACAGAGCATCCAGATCGTAGCAATTCTCACCGGGATAGGTCTGGAGATACTCATGCCCTCCCAGGATAGGGAACTCATCGATGGAGGCGACGCCAAGCGCGTCGGCTATCTTGTGGCGGTCGCCGGCGTCGATCATGGTGGATGCAAAACGTGACAGGCGATTGATATAGCCGTAGTGGCGGTTCATAATTTCGGCTTCATCCAAAACCTTGCCTCCCACGACGGCCACGCCGCTGACGTGGGCGTTGAATTCTTCCAGTTTGCTGAAGATGAGTTGCAGGGCGGCCTCGATGAATTGGGTTTTCTCCACCATAAAAATTTCCGGCTTCACAAAAAACAATAGCTCATGACGCCATGTTTCCAGGCCAATATCGACCGGTTGTACAATGGCAAATTCATCACAGGTGGGAACCATGACGGCGATGTTTTTGATCAATTCGGTGTTGACGGTCATTTATTTTTCCTTTGTGAACGAGTCTATGAATGACTCCCTCCTGAAAAAAGGTAACTGAAATTTTACCCGCCAGACTAAAAGGCGCCCATGCGTGTGTGCGCCTTTTTGACTGCGCGATGGAACTACAGCAGTGCTAGCGCCCGGTTATAGCTCTCTAGCGCCTGTTCTACCCGTCCTGCGGCCATGTAGGCGTCGCCGAGCGCTTGCAAGAGGGCGACATCTTGTGGATGTTCGGCGGCCGCCTGCCGGAGATCGGCAATGATCTCTTGCGTCTCTGCCTGTGCCTGGATAAGGTAGGTGTAGTGGGTCAGCGCCTCCTCGGTGTCGCCGGCTCTCCACAACTCGCGCGCCAGGGCCAACCGGCTCGCATAATCCGACTCGTCGCGGGCGACGGCGTCGCGCAGTGCCATCAGGTCGCCGGCGACAAACACCGTCGCGGCGACCTCCTCAAGGGGCGCTCCCACTGGCGGCTCGACCGTGAGCACTTCCTCCTCTGGAAGCGGCCATTCTTCCTCCACGGGAGAGACTTCCTCGGCCCGCTCTTCCAACGTGACGGACGGCGCTTCGACAGCCACCTCCGGCATGGACACTTTTTCGACGACGGGTTGTGTCTCCGTGACTGGCGGTTCGGGCGTTGGCCTGGGCGTGGGCTTACGGCCGAGGATTTCGGCGACGCGAGCCTGCGCTTCGGCTTCGGCCTGGGCGCGCAGTTCTTCTTCCTTGCCGACGGCCAGGCTCTCGAGCCACGCCAGCGCGTCTTCGCCGGAGAGCAAGTCGCCTTCAGCGCCGGGCGCGGTTTCCTTGACGGCTGCTTCCTCGACGACGGGTTTTATCTCCACGGCCGGCGGTTCGGGCGCTGGCCTGGGGGTAGGCTTGTGTCCGAGGATTTCGGCGACGCGAGCCTGCGCTTCGGCTTCGGCTTGAGCGCGCAGTTCTTCTTCCTTGCCGGCAGCGAGGCTTTCGAGCCAGGCGAGGGCGTCCTCACCGGAGAGGAAGTCGCCTTCGGCGGTGGGGGCTTCGACGACACCTTCTTCAGCCTGCTCGGCGAGGCGTTCCATGGCGCCTTCTTCGGCGACGGACGGGGCCTCCGGGAGTGGCGTTTCGACTTCGGTGGCCTCTTCACCGAACGTTTCCCAGCCAAAGAAGCCGGCGGCGGGCGCTGCTTCCGCTTCCGCTGCGGGCGCTTCCTCGACGAGAGGCTCAGGTTCCACAGACGGCGCTGCGGGCGCGGGTTCAACCTTGTGTCCGAGGATTTCGGCGACGCGAGCTTGCGCTTCGGCTTCGGCCTGAGCACGCAGTTCCTCTTCCTTGCCGGCAGCGAGGCTTTCGAGCCAAGCGAGGGCGTCCTCACCGGAGAGGAAACCGCCTTCGGCGGTGGGGGCTTCGACGACACCTTCTTCAGCCTGCTCGGCGAGGTGTTCCCAATCCATGGCGCCTTCTTCGGCGACGGACGGGGCCTCCGGGAGTGGCGTTTCGACTTCGGCGGCCTCTTCACCGAACGTTTCCCAGCCGAAGAAGCCGGCGGCGGGCGCTGCTTCCGCTTCCGCTGTGGGCGCTTCCTCGACGAGAGGCTCAGGTTCCACCGCTGGTGCTACGGGCGCGGGTTCAACCTTGTGCCCGAGGATTTCGGCGACGCGAGCTTGCGCTTCGGCTTCGGCCTGAGCGCGCAGTTCCTCTTCCTTGCCGGCAGCGAGGCTTTCGAGCCAGGCGAGGGCGTCCTCACTGGAGAGGAAGTCGCCTTCGGCGGTGGGGGCTTCGACGACACCTTCTTCGGCCTGCTCGGCGAGGTGTTCCCAATCCATGGCGCCTTCTTCGGCGACGGACGGGGCCTCCGGGAGTGGCGTTTCGACTTCGGCGGCCTCTTCACCGAATGTTTCCCAGCCGAAGAAGCCGGCGGCGGGCGCTGCTTCCGCTTCCGCTGCGGGCGCTTCCTCGACGAGAGGCTCAGGTTCCACCGCTGGTGCTACGGGCGCGGGTTCAACCTTGTGCCCGAGGATTTCGGCGACGCGAGCTTGCGCTTCGGCTTCGGCCTGAGCGCGCAGTTCCTCTTCCTTGCCGGCAGCGAGGCTTTCGAGCCAGGCGAGGGCGTCCTCACTGGAGAGGAAGTCGCCTTCGGCGGTGGGGGCTTCGACGACACCTTCTTCGGCCTGCTCGGCGAGGTGTTCCCAATCCATGGCGCCTTCTTCGGCGACGGACGGGGCCTCCGGGAGTGGCGTTTCGACTTCGGCGGCCTCTTCACCGAATGTTTCCCAGCCGAAGAAGCCGGTGGCGGGCGTCTCTCCCACGGTCGGCGCAGCTTCTTCCGCCGGCGCTGTTTCTTCAGTGGCGGGGGCTTCTGCTTCAGGTTCAATATCGCCCAACCACGCGAGCAAATCTTCTTCAAGTGCTTCGGCTTCTGGCTCGGCTTCCGCTGTCGGTTGCAGGTCACCAAACCAGGTGGGGATCTCTTCGGCGGTAGGGATTTCCTCTGTCGGTTCTTGCCTCTCTGCCGGCCGAAGTTCGGAGAGCCAGTCAGGCAAGGCTTCTTCTGGAGTGATTCCTTCGGCGGGCGGCACTTCACCGGCCTGTTCGGGCTGTTCTCCGGCGGACTCGATGGCTTCGCCGGCTTCTTTTTTGATCTGGAAAGACATAAGCCAGTCAGGCAATTCCCCTTCTTCGGCCCGGGATGGCTCGGTGATTTCCTCAGCCGTAGCTTCCTTGAGCCATTCGGGAATTTCCTCTTCTGGTGCGGCGCCTTCGGCGGCCGGCGTTGCGGGTTGTAACTCTTGCAACCAGTCGGGCAGTTCTGCTGCTGCCGGTTCGACTTCTGGTTCGGCCTGGACGCCAGGCTCTTTGAGTTCGCGGAGCCAGTCGGGTACGCCTTCTTCCGGCACAGGAGCCTCCGCGGCCTCAGCCGCACCGGTGGGGGCAAGCGCTTGTAGCCAATCCAATGAACCTTCGGTGGTGGGGGCAGCAGGCTCCAGCTCGCTAAGCCAATCCGGCAACGTTTCGGCCTCGGCTACTTCTTCTTTCTCTTCTTCTGCGGCGGTCGGTTCTGTTTCTGGCGTCAGCAGGCTGATCCAATCGGGCATCTCTGCACCGGCTGCCGCTTCCTCGACGGCTTCTGTCGGCCCGGCGGCACCTTCCCCGGCAAGGCTCTCGGCTGCGCCGGTTTCTGCGCCGATATTGGCCATCCAACTCAGCGCTCCTTCTTCCTCGGTTTCCAACTCGCGGAGCCAATCAGGAAGCTCTATCTGGGACTCAAGTCCGGCGGTGATCTCGACTAACCGGGCTTCGGCGCCGGTCATTTCAGGCGCCATTTCCGCAACGCCTACGGTCACCGAAGATGCTTCGAGCTTCTTGAACCATTTGGCCTGCTCGTCGATGCCGATGGCACCGGGGCGGTAAGTCAGGCGCTCCAGTTTGACCTCTTGGGGCTTTAACGGTGAGGCCGTGCCAAACATCTCGTTAGCCAGTGCGTTCTCCAGATCGATTTCCTGGGCGCGGTTGAGGTAAACCTGTCCTTCTTCCTGACCGCTATCGACCCACAGCGCCCCCAAGAGCAGGTTGGCTTTCAGGCAATAGCGCATATCATCCAGGACGAGCTGGCATGTATCTGCCGCCTGGACGATCTGATCGTCGCGCCAGTACGCTTCGGCCAAGGCCAGGCGCAGGTCGTAGCGCGTGGGCTGCGTGGTCAGCAAGGTGCGCAGTTCTTCGACGGCGCGGCCGGGCCGGTTCCCCCGCATGTAAAGTCGCGCCAGGCCGGCGCGACTGAGCGGGATGCGCTCCGGCTCCATACCATCCCGCCGTCCGTAGAGTTGGCGTAGCTCGTCGACCAGGTCGGGGTCGCCGGGATTGAGTTCCACGGCGCGTTCCAGGTTCCAGATCGCGGCATTCAAATTGTCCAAGCGCTGATGGGCTATCGTCAAACCGATGCGCGCCATCAGATGCTCTGGATCGGCATTGAGAGCGCGGTAGAACATATCGATAGCCAGCTCCGGTTGGTCCGCTTCCAACAGTATTTTGCCCAGCAAATAGTAAGCGCCGACATAACGAGGATGCTGGCGGAGGATATGCCGGGTGTGCGCCAACGCTTCCACATAGCGGGCTTCTTCTATAAGCTGATTGATTTCATTTTCATATTGATGCAAAGCAATCTCAGCCACTCTATCCCTCCTTAACTATGGATATCGCTACCGAGGGTTGTAATCTCTCTAACCGACGTGTTTCTATTCCTATTATGCTATGTTTTAGGAGAAAAGTCAAAGCAATTTTTTTGTCCAGGATTTTGGTATCTCTTCAGGCCAGTCCATCGGGGCAGAAATTTCACACATTGGCACTATACCCAAAGACCTTGCCAAACCGATACCCTGTGATAGAATGACCCATAATCCCGTTGTTGGATAAGGAAAATGGGATAAAGTGACCCGTTGTGGAGGTTTAGATGAGTGACGAAAATCAGCCGAATGAGGTCGTAGAATCGCAGTTGAAGCCTGAGACTGTGATAGTGGAACCGCCGCCGCCTTTTGCCCCTGAGGCGATGGAACCGCCGGAGGTCTCGCCGCTGGAATCTGTGCAGACCGAGGCTATGCCGATGGAGACGCCGGTTGAGGCTGAATCCTATCTGGATATGGAAGCGGGTATGGAGACGCCGGCTGCAACCGAAGTCGCCCCGTCCATTGTGAGTATTGCCGAGCTAGAAGCGTCGAAGCCCTCGACGGGAGAGAAAATCAATGCTTTTCTGACCGGCGCCGGCGCTTTCTTCCGTGGACGACGTTGGTTGCTTGGCGCACTCGCCGGGGTGGTTCTCATGGTGATCGTGGCTTTGCTGGTGCCTAAGCTGTCGTTGGCCCAGCTCGGCAGTGATTATACGACGCTGGATGCTAAAAATCTGACCGTGGAACATCCTGATGGCCTGAAAGTCAGGCTGGTGGAACCCGCCGAGAACAAAGTGCGCGTGAAATTGGAATCCGTCCCGCGGGCCGATTTTGTGGCCGGGTCACTGTCGGAAGATTTACTTCCGGCGCTCACCATGCTGCCGACATACTTGACGCCCAAAAGCCCCTATTACAAGATCACCATGCGCAACAAGGATGTCTCCGGTCTGGCGCAGCTTGAGGTCGTTATTCCCAATGAGGCTGAACCGTGGGAAACGCTCGATCTGTATGCCTGGGACGGCGATACATGGCGCTGGTTGCCTACCAAACTTGATCGCACGGCTGAAGTCTTGACGGCGGATGTCAAAACGCTGCCGGCGTCCGTTATGGTGATGCAGACGAGCATGACGGAACAGAAGATAGCGACTGAAGCGGAGACGTTCCCCTTGCCGGCGACGTTGACCCCTTCCCCGGAGACTGTTTTGACAGAAGTAGATGTGCCCGGCATCCTGGTCGGGACGATGGGCGGCGTAACCGGCGACGCCACCCAGTTACCGCCGGCGCACAACGGCGCGTTGACGTTGGTGCCGCTCGTGCGCAACTGGGCGCCGGGCCGCGATCCCAATTGGGCGCTGGTCAGTGATATGCTGAACAATGTCACGGACCGCAACGCGCATGTGCAAAATCTGCTCGGTGTAGCGCAGAGTGGTGGATACAGTGGATTGGTGCTCGATTATCGGCATTTGCCGGCGGCAGACCGTGACGCCTACGCTAGTTTTGTGACCGATCTGGGCAAAGCTCTGCAACAGAATGGTCTATGGCTGGCCGTCGTGGTCGATGCGCCGCAGCGTACTGCTGATGGCGCGTGGGACACCGGCGGTTATGATTGGGCGACCTTGGGTGCGGCTGCCGATCAACTGCGTGTAGTGATGCCTCTTGAGCCTGGGGCGTATGCGCCGGGAGGGCTGGTCGAGCAGATGATCGTCTGGGGGGTGACGCAGGTGAACCGTTACAAGCTACTGCCGATTTATACCACCCTCAGCACCGATGGCGAAAAAACTCTCGCGTTGAACACTATTCTTGAACCCATCGGCAGTGTCCAGGCCGTGAGTCCACTCACCGCAAGCGTCACCCCGGGAACCGCGTTGAGCTTCAAACTCGGTGCGATCTCCACGGTGGAGACAGACGTTGCCACGGGCGCGACCCGCCTGGTTGTGGGGGAGACGTCATTGTGGTTGGGCACGCCGCAGTGGTTACGTGTGCGCCTTGACCTCATCACACGTTATCATCTGGGAGGGGTGGTCCTGCGTGAATTGACGGACGCCGGCAATCTGCCCGGCATCCTCGATGCTATAGCGGCGTATAAAGCGCAAACGGCCCCCGCCGAGTACGCGCTGCCGGAGATTGTGTGGCAGGTGACCGGCCCTGATGGGCAGACGGCTACCAAGTCGTCTACGGCGCTGACGCAGCCGCAATTTGCCTGGACGGCGCCGGCCATCACCGGTACGTATACGATTGCGGCCACTGTCGCCGGCGTGGAAAAGGGGTCGCTGGCGGTGTTGGTCGCCGTGCCGACGCCGGTGATCACGGCAACCGTCGCTGAAACCGAGACGATAGGGGGCGGGACGACGGCCACCACATTGACACCTGCTGAAACTCCCACTACAGAACTGAAAGTCGGTTTTATCGCCGACGTGACCGTGCCGGATAACACCCACTTCCAGAAGGGAGAGAAGTTCACCAAGACCTGGCGGATGAAAAATATCGGCAGCAAGGACTGGCCCAAGGATACGGTGTTGGTTTTCGTATCGGGTGAGCCGATGACGGAGGTGACGCAGGTCGAAATCGGCGAGGTCAAGGCCGGCGAAAACGTGGATATCAGCGTGGATATGGTCGCGCCTAACGCCGATGGCACCTACAAGGGGAACTGGCAGATTCAGGCCGGCGACAAAGTCTTTGAGGGTGTCAAGCCTTATGTCGTGATTCAGGTGGGTGAACAGCCTGTGGCGACCCCGGTGCCAACGCCGGTGACACCCATCGTGGCCCCGGTGTTGTCCGGCAGCTTTGAACTGGGCGGGCATGTGCGCGATGCCGGTTTGCCCTACAAAGACTTGATGCACTATGCCGGGATGAACTGGATGAAGGTGCAGGTGCAGTTTGGGCAGGGAGCGGGCGACCTGATCAACATTGCCCATGCCAACGGGTTCAAGATCCAGTTGAGCGCCTTGGGTGGGCCGACTATGGTCACTCAAGCGGGCTTTGAGGACAAGTTTGCGAGCTGGGTCGCGGGATTGGCCTCGGCAGGTGCGGACGCCATTGAGGTATGGAATGAGCCGAACATCGACCGTGAGTGGCAAATCGGACTGATCAGCCCGCAAGCGTACGTCAATCTGCTCTGTAAGGCGTACAACGCGATCAAGGGCGCCAATGGCGGCACGGCGGTCATCAGCGCCGCTCCGGCGCCGACCGGCTGGTTCGGCGGTTGTTCCGCCAATGGCTGTGACGACCAGCCCTGGCTCGAAGGGCTGTACAATGCTGGCGCGGCGAATTGCATGGACTATATCGGCGCGCACCATAACGCTGGCGCCACGTCGCCTTCGGCTACCAGCGGCCACCCCGGCGATAACGGCGGACGTCACCACTCCTGGTACTTCTTGCCGCAGACCCAACTTTACTACAACATCTTCCGAGGAACGCGCAAGTTGTTCTACACCGAAATGGGTTACGCTTCGCAAGACGGCGTGCCGACGTTCTCGGATCAATTCGCCTGGGCGCGTGGCACGAATAATGCACAACAGGCGGCGTGGCTGGCCGAAGCGGCCAGTCTGGGCGCCAGCACCGGGATGGTGCGCTGCATCATCGTCTGGAACATCGACTTCGTCCGCTATGGCTACGATCCCCAGGATGGGTACGCGATTATCCGCCCGGGCGGTGGTTGTCCGGCCTGCGAAACGCTGCACGCGATTTTAGGGACGCGCTAATAAGCTCTAAACCGATTTCGACCATTCTGAAATCGCAACTATTAGGACAATGGCACATTACTAATAGAAAATTGCTTCACTTGCGAAAAGCAACAAATATGCGATAAATGAGCGAATGACGAACGAAACGATAACCAAAGCATACGGGATGCCAGGCGTTGGGGCCTGCCAACAGCGGCGGTGGAAGAATTGCCCAGCCGCTTGCGGCAGACTTGGAGTCGCTATCGGGGCCATTTTTGGACGCGGACCCGAGATCAAGGGGAGCACACTTACGATTATATGAGTGGATTGCTGCGAATAACCGGAAGGCGCACCTATAGCGATATTGCCCGCGAAGCATCGGAGAGCAGCGACAACATCCAGCACTTTATGAGCAATTCGCCGTGGTCGGGACGAGGTGTGATCAATCAAGTTCAGCGCGAAGTGAGTGCCCTGTGGGAGGATCAGGTGGATCGCGTATTGATCTTGGACGAGAGCGCCGATGCTAAGGCTGGGCCGGTAAGTGCGGGAAGCGGGCGGCAGCATAATGGTCGTTTGGGAAAGGAAGATGTGTGCCAAGTAGGGGTGTTTCTGACTCTGGCATGCGGCTCGATTTGGACGTGGATTGACGGGGAGTTGTTTGTGCCGGAAGCGTGGTTCAAGCCGCAGGCACTTCGTCGTCGCCAGCGCGCGGGCATTCCCGAAACACGAACGTTCCAAACTAAAGTTGAGTTGGGTTGGCAGATGATTGAGCGAGCTCAATCCGCAGGGATACCCTTTGACTGGTTTGCTTGTGATGACTTGTACGGTCGGGTCAACTGGTTTCGCGCCAAGCTGGCTGCGGCTGAGATCGTGTATATGGCAGACGTGCCCAGCAACACGCGAGTGTACCTGAAGCGACCTACATGGGGGGTGCCTGCGAAGAAGAAACGCGGGAAGCAGCCGCGTTGCCCGCGCGTGCTGTCGCCGGAACCGCCCGTCCCGGTGAGCGCAGTGGCGCAGGATTCGAACACGGTTTGGCAAACCTTGCGTGTGCGTACCACTGAACGGGGCGAGTTGATGGCGCCTTATGCGGCCCGCCTGGTGTGGACCTTGCGTGATGACGCTCCCACTCAAGAATGGTTGGTGTTGCGTCGCGAAGCGGATGGCGAAATTCGCTACGCTTTCAGCAATGCGCCGGCAGACACCCCTTTGCCGCAACTGGCCTACAGGGAATCGGCACGCTGTTTTGTTGAATGTTCGATTCGCGATGCCAAATCTGAGTTGGGATGGGATGATCTCCAAGCCATCAAGTATCGCGCCTGGGAACACCAACTGGCCTTGACCATCTTGGCCAGTTGGTTCATCGCCGAAACGCGCTGGGATTGGCGCTCGCAATTCCCGCCTGATGACACCTTGCGCTCTGAGTTGGGCGTTGACGTCTTGCCTACTCTCTCGCTGGCCAACGTGCGCGAATTGTTGCGCGCTACTATGCCTTTGCGACAGTTGTCGATCTCTGAAGCTCAAGACTTGGTCTCTATTCATTTGCTTAGTCGTACTCGTTCGCGTCAATCGCGTCTGAAAAAACAATGTGATCTACTCCAGTTTCACTCAAGAGATCCTGCCTAATGTGCCATTGTCCTACTATTCAGCCACCCTTGCCAGGTGGCAAATGGGACTTTGGGGAGGGCACATAATAGGTTACCCCTTCGGCAGGTGCTGACCCTCTCATCCCCCAACCCCCTTCTCCCCCGCCAGCGGGGAAGAAGGGGGCGAAAAAGAGGGGGTGTGGCGGGCAGCTTCGCTGCCCGCCACACCCCCACCCAAAATCCCCCTTCCCTCCAGGAAGGGGGGCAGGGGGGATGGGCTTATAGAAACACGCATATCTTGTCATACAGAAGCACCTGGCCTACCAAAGTCTACGCCAAACCTGGCATAGGGAATAAGTGGCTTCGTCAGGTTGACTGGCCTGAATAGATACTTGCAATGAAAGATTGTAGCCGTGGGAAGTATAGATGAAGACCCTGAGGGTTGGCTAACCCTTAGGGTCTTTTAGAAAGCGAAAAGTTATGTTCTACGATCAAGTCAAAATTCACGTGGTAGGCGGCCACGGTGGCAAAGGTATGGTGGCCTTTCGCCGTGAAAAATACGTTCCTTTTGGTGGTCCCTCAGGCGGGGATGGTGGCAAGGGGGGGGACGTGGTCTTCGTCGTGAGCAGTCATCTGAATACGCTCTACCATTTTGCGCATAAGAAAGAGTTTGTCGCTGCCGACGGCGAAGCGGGGGGCACCAAAGATCGCTATGGGGCGAACGGTGAGGATCTGGTGCTTAAAGTCCCGCCCGGCACGTTGGTCTATGATGCGCAGACGGGCGAATTGCTGGCGGATCTCGTCGCAGAGGGGCAGCGTGCGGTCATCGCGACAGGCGGGCGCGGCGGGCGGGGCAACATCAAGTTTGCCTCACCGACGAATCAAGCGCCCCGCATCGCCGAAAATGGCGCTCCCGGCGAAGAGCATACCTTGCGCCTGGAGTTGAAGTTGCTCGCCGACGTCGGTCTGGTGGGCATGCCCAACGCCGGCAAGTCCACACTGCTCTCCGTCACCACCGCCGCCAGGCCGGAAATCGCCGCTTATCCCTTCACGACGCTGCAGCCCAACCTGGGTGTTGTCGCCATGAGCGTGGACGAGACTTTTGTGTTGGCGGATCTGCCGGGCCTGATCGAGGGCGCGAGTGAGGGCAAGGGCCTGGGGCACGAATTCCTGCGTCACATCGAACGCACGCGCGTGCTTATTCACTTGCTGGACGGTTCGGCGCTTGATCCCGTGGCCGATTTCGAGACGATCAACGCCGAACTGGCGACATTCGGCCACGGTTTGATGGACAAGCCGCAGATCGTCACCATCAACAAGCTGGACATCCCTGGCGTGCAGGAGTTATTCCCGGAGATGCAGGCCGCTTTCGCCGCCCGTGGCTATCGCGACGTGATGGGCATTTCGGCGTTGACGAAGCTGAACACGCGGCAGTTGATGGGGCGCGCTTACCAGATGGTGCAGGAAGCGCCGTCGCCCGCACTGCACGTGCCGCTCCCGGCCGTAATCCGGTTTGAACCGGAGGTGGATGACAGCTTCAGCGTGGAGCGCGAATCCCCCGGCGTCTGGCGTGTGCATGGCGGCAGAATCGAGCGCGCCGTCTATCGCACGCAGACCAAGTGGGACGAGGCGCTGCTGCGATTGCATCGTTACCTGGAGCACGAGGGTGTGCTGGATGCGCTGCGCGAGGCCGGCGTCAAGGAAGGCGACACGGTGCGCATCGGCGACTTCGAGTTCGAGTGGCGGGATGAGGATTAGGCCGCCGGTGGGCCGATGATCCATCCCGTGCCGTTCTCTACCGCCGTCCGTTGACACTTCAGCGGCGCCGCAAGATAAAATGCGCGAAGATGGCGGCGCCGTAGCCGTTGTCGATGTTGACGACGGCAATGCCCGCGGCGCACGAGTTGAGCATCGTGAGCAACGGTGCAAGACCGTTGAAGCTGGCCCCATATCCTACACTGGTCGGCACGGCGACGACCGGGCTGGCAACCAGTCCGGCGACGACGCTGGCCAGTGCCCCTTCCATCCCTGCCACGGCGATCACAACTTCTGCCGCTTGCAGCCGCTCCACTTCACTCAATAGCCGGTGCAATCCCGCGACCCCCACGTCGTAGGCGCGTTCCACCCGCTGACCGAGGAATTCCAATGTTTGCGCAGCCTCCTCCGCCACCGGCAGGTCCGACGTTCCGCCGCAGACGACCATCACGTAAGGGGCGTCCGCCGGCAGAGAAGGCCGCGCCGTCCGCTCCAGCGTGATCAGCCGCGAGGTCGCATCGTAATGTGCCTCCGGTAGTTGCGCCTGGATAAAGGCCGCCATGTCCGGCGGAACGCGCGTGCCCAACGCGCGGTCGTGATGCTGCCACAACCGCGCCAGGATGGCTGCCGCTTGCTCCGGGGTCTTGCTCTGGCAGAAGACCGTCTCCGGCACGCCCTGGCGCAGCTCACGATGGACGTCCAGCCGCGCGAAATGCCCCACATCGTCGTAGGGCAGTGCCCGCAGGCGCTCCACAGCTCCCGCGATGTCCATCCGTCCGGCCTGCACATCCAACAAGAGTTCTCGTAGCTTATTCTCGTCCATCTTTGCCGATCACCTCGTTCATACTCCCCGAGCGGAATCCCACCAGGTCCAACGCGACGTAGGCATAGCCAAGCGCCTGGAGTGCCGCGACGATGCACTCACGGTGGGTCAGAATCGCCGCGAAATCCGCCGGCGCCACTTCGAGGCGCGCCACGTTGCCGTGATGGCGCACGCGATATTGGCGCAATCCCAGGTTGCGCAGCACTTCTTCCGCCCGGCCGATTTGGGTGAGTTTCGCCGCTGTGATGGGATCGCCGTAGGGGATGCGCGATGCCAGACACGCCGCGGAGGGTTTATCCCAGTTGGGCAGGCCCAGTTCACGGGCCACAGCGCGGATGTCAGCTTTGGTAAAGCCGGCTTCTTGCAGCGGACTGCGTATCCCGTACTCGCGGGCCGCGCGCGCCCCGGGGCGGTAGTCGCCGGCGTCGTCGGCGTTGGCGCCGTCGATGACATAGCGATAGCCTTCCTGCCGGGCGTATTCGACCCATTGCCTGCCTACCGCAGCCTTGCAGAAGTAGCAGCGATCGGGCGTGTTCGCCAGAAAGCGTTCATCTTCCATCTCGTGCTTGGCAAGGACTGCATGACGCGCGCCGATCTGCCGGGCGATGGCTTTAGCCTCGGCCAGCTCGTCATCCGGCAGCGTCGGTGAGACCGCCGTTACCGCCAGAGCGCGTTCGCCCAAGACCGTGTGAGCAAGTTTCAGCAGCAGTGTGCTATCGACGCCGCCGGAATAGGCCACCAGCACGCTTTCCATATCCAGTAAAATTTGTTTCACCCGTTCGACTTTATCATTCATCCCTTTGTTCCATCCTTAGAATCAAAGTAAACTTTTAGTCTTGTGAACGTAGCAACTTTTTCAATGGCTTACCCCCTCTCCCCCTTCCTCCGTAAGCGGGGGAAAGGGGAGAATTTTTTGGGGAGGGTTTTTGCAAGCGGGCGCAGCCCGCTTGCAAAAACCCTTATCTCTTCTGTCCTCTCCCCAGTCTGCTGGGGTGGGGACAGGGGGAGGGGAAATCTCCTCACAGCACACTGTACTCACAGAACTAAACGGTTACGAATCAAACAGGGTGATCGGTGAGACAACCCTGTCGGCGCCATGATTAGCGGTGATTATCTCATAAAACCCGGCCTTAGGCAAGACCGCGCCGAAAAAACACCAGGGACACTGCTTGGGCTGGCCTCCGCCCGCTCCCGCCCACGCCCGGGCCGGCGGCGGCTCGTTCCGGGTTAGGGCATTGCCCCCTTTCGTCCGACGGAACAATCTGTTGCAAAGAGCGGTCTTGGTGGTAGAATGACGCAGCGCACAGACCGGGGCGGTAAATGCCCGCAGAATGCCGGATCCATAACCGCACTCCACATTCTGCCATTGCGTATCGAAGGTCATTGTGACAGATAAAAGTGAACAGTTTTCCGCGGAGTCCCGAAAAGTCACGCGCGCGGCGGCGCTGATTTCTATAGGAAACATTATCAGCCGCGCTCTGGGGCTGCTCCGGGATATGGCGAAATCGTATTTCTTTGGCGCTGGCGGGGCCGTCAGCGCCTTTGATGTTGCCGCGCAGGTTCCTACGATGTTCTACGATCAATTCGTCGGCGGTTTGCTCAACTCGGCGCTGGTGCCGGTTTTCTCCGATTACGCCGCTGATGAGGACCACGCGGAACTCTGGCGGGTGTTCAGCTTTGTCCTCTCGCTCATCACGATCGTGCTTGGGGTGGCGGTGCTCATCGTGGAATTGGCCGCGCCAGGGATCGCCCACCTCCTGGGCAAGGGCCTTGATCCCCACTACCTGAGCCTGGCTACAACCATGATCCGCATTACGGCGCCGGCTGTTTTCTTCCTCAACATAGCCGGGTTGATCTCCAGCGTGCTGTACGCGCTGCAACGTTTCACTCTGCCGGCGTTCACCGCCGCCGTATTTAACGCGACGGTCGTGTTGGTCATTTTCATCGGCCATAAGGTGCTCGACACCCGTGCGTTGGCGGTGGGATGGCTCTGTGCCAGTATGGCGCAGGCGCTCTTCCAGTGGCCCGGCCTGCGCGGGGCGCGCGTGCGGCTACAATCCCCTTTCCCCCTGCACCCGGCCGTGATCAAAATGGGACAACTCTACCTGCCTATCGGACTGGGCCTGCTGGTCGATCAAGCCGCCGTAGCTTTGAGCTTCAACATCGCTTCACAGACCGGGCCAAGCGGCATCGCCTGGATGAAGTATGCTTCCACCTTAATCCAGTTTCCGCTAGGGCTGATCGTTTCGGCCATCTCCCTGGCGATTTTGCCGGTTCTCTCACGCTATGCTGCCGACGCCGATGAAGATGCCTTTCGCGCCACCCTGGCGCGCGGACTCAGGCTGGTGTTGATTCTCGTGGTGCCGGCGGCGATGGCTTTGATAGTGATGGGAGAGCCGGTCGTCGCCCTCCTCTTCCAACGCGGCGAGTTTTTGCCCAGCGATACGGTGGCTACGGTGAGCGCCCTGCGGTTTTCCATCCTGGGACTGGTCTTTGCCGCGCTCGATCAACCGTTGGTATTCGCCTTTTACGCCCGCCAGGATACGTGGACCCCGGCGCTTGTCGGTGTGGGGACGACGGTGCTTTATGTGGTGTTGGCGGTCGTTCCCACCCTCTTTGGCCCACCCCAGTTGTGGGCGTTGATCCTGGCGAATTCGCTCAAACTTATGGCTCACGCGCTGGTGATGCTCTACCTCTTTACCCACAAAGTGGGCAGTTTGGCGCCGTATGGCATGGGGCGGACAACGTTGGTCGCACTTGGCGCGGCCATCGTGATGGCGCTGCCGGTGATGGGACTCATGTCCCTCCTCAGAAATTATGTCCCTGCCGGGTCGTGGGGATACTTGATACGCACCCTTGCCGGAGCCGTAGTCGGCGCAAGCACCTATCTTATCCTCTTGCGGGTGATGGATGTGGAAGAGCTGGCGCTTTTGCGACAGGTGTTCCGGCGACTGCCGCTTGATGAAGGATAGAACATGCAGCCAAAAACACCTCTGGCACTCCGCGGGATGCTCGCCCTGCTCGTTATCGTGATGACGGGGTGTACGTCACTCCAGAACGAGCCGATGCCTCTGCCCGAAAAACAAATCATTGTTCTGTGGCATACTTTCACCGGTACGGAATCGCAAGCCTTGCAAGCCTTGACCGATCAGTTCAACGCGGAAAATTCCCGGGATATTGTTTTGATCGCCGAATACCAGGAGGATATCAGCGCCAAAATTGAAACCGCCTCCGTCGAACACCGCCCTGACCTGGTGATTATCTGGCCGAAGGATATGCAGAGCTACATCACGTCCGGTTTAATCGGCGCAGCGCCCGATCTCTCGTCGGTGGTACGCCGTGAGCGCGCCGACTTACTACCGATGGCGTCTGCCCTCTACACGGTCAACGGCACATTGCAAGCCCTGCCGCTGGGGCTGATCACCTACCTGATGTACTACAACGTGGATTGGTTGGGCGATCTGGGTTACACGCCCGCCACGGCAACGTGGGAAGACTGGCAGCGAACGGCCTGTGCAGCGACCAATCCTCTCGGCGGGCAGGTGGGAGTGGGCCTTCCTGCCCATCCCAGCAGTCTTTTGGCGTTCCTGACCTCCGGTGGCGCAGAGATCGTCGATGCCGATGGCTATTACAATTTTGCCGACCAGGCCGGTCTGCAAACCGCCACCGTGCTCAACGCCGTCTTGGGTGGATCATGTGGCATTGTCCACCACGAGGCCGACACAGGGATCACGCGACTCAGCCACAGTTCTATGGCGATGTTAGTAGAATCGAGCCTGCGCCTTAAAGAGATCGAGCAAGCTGTCAGCAAGGGGCGCAACTTCAAAGTGGGGCTGACGGCACTGCCGGGTCCTGCCGGCGCCGGTCCGACTCTGTGGCATGGACCGGGCATGGTGGTGATCGCACCGGAGGGAGCGCGGCGCGATGCGGCGCTTAACGTTTTGGGATGGTTCTTGTCCTCCGAGGCGCAGTCCATGTGGAGCGCGGCAACGCACTATTTACCGGTGCGCCGCTCGCTCATCGAAGCGCAACTTGCCGCCGAGAACCTGTCGGAAGTCGAAAGCGGCTTGTTGCAGATCACGCTCGCGGCGGCGGAAAATGGGACCTGGGTGGCCTGGCCGCGTCACACGGATACCATAGCCTGCCGCGCCTCGCTTCTGCGGGGTTTGCTGTCGCTCAGCGAAAGCACAACGACGCCCGGCGCGTACATCGATATCGCCGTCACCGCGTGCAATACGGGAGTGAAGCCATGAATCCCGCCGCCGGACGGCAAAACCATTGCGTGCCGCTCCGTCGCCGCCTCCGGCATTTCGCACCGGCGATACTGCTGGCCCTGCTTCTGCTCGGCGGATTGCCGCGGGCGGCAGCGTTACAAGATAGCCCGGCCGTCGAATTCTACCAACTGGTCAACCGTACCCGCCTGAACCTGGGGCTGGCACCCTTTGGCTCGTCGACGCTGTTGACGCAGGCGGCACAACGTCACGCGGACGACATCGTCAACCGCGGCGTCGCTACCCACGCCGGCGCAGACGGTTCCGACTACCGGAAGCGCATTCGTGAGGCCGGCTACCGCGCGTGGAACGATGGCCTGCTGGTCGATGAAGCGGTGTGGCTGGGCCTGGGCAAGCCTACCGATGCCCTCAACTGGTTCTATGAGCAGGCCGAAGAATGGACGCGCTTTACCGACACGCGGTATCGGGAGATCGGCGTAGGCTATGCCGAGGATGGACAGGGTGTCCACTACTTCGTGATCACCTTTGGCGCGCGTCCCGGCGTGCTGCCTATCTTCATCAATGATGGCGCTGCTGTGACCGATTCCCCGCTGGTCGCCGTGCGTCTGACGAACGAGAACGCCGAGCCGCTAGGCGAAGGTTCCTGGATCGGCAAAGCTATCGAAGTGCAGTTGAGCAACACGCCCGACTTCAGCGACGTCCCCTGGCAGCCCTGGGAAGAACTGCTGCCCTGGTCGTTAGCCGGGACAGAACCCGGCGATTATTCGGTGTACGTGCAGTTCCGCGATGGTGCCGGTCGCACGACCGTGGCCGAAGCTACCATCCGCCTCGTCGCGCCCGGCGAAGTTCCGCCCACGTCCACGCCATGGTCAGGCATCGTTCTGCCAACGCCGGCGCAGCTCCCCACGGGACCGGAAACGCCGGCCGCGGTACAACCCACCGTGGAAACGGGTGCTCATGCCACAGCGACGCCACCCCTGTCCTCGACAGAAGTGACCCCTCTTCCTACCTGGACCCCCCTTGTAGACCTGGAACTCCAGGATACGGAATCCAAACCGGCGACCTGGCCTCTCCTGGTCGGATTTCTGCTCCAGGGCGTTGCTCTTCTCTTAGGGATAGCCGCATTTTTGCGTCGTCGGTAACACGATCTGGGGACGCCACGTACTGCAACAAAGTGCGTGGCGCCTGTTTATGTCGGTGATCGGAGGCAGGGATGAAAAAACTCAAGCAACACCCCAAATTCAATGTCATCATGCGCAGCATCTATGATTATGGGCTCATCTTCGTCGGCTCGGTGATCATCGCGGCCAACGTGCCGCTGTTCCTGGAGCCGAACCACGTCGTTTCTACCGGCGTGACCGGCATCGGCATGCTGGCGTACTATGTGTGGGGATGGCCCATCGGCCTGGTGACGCTGCTGATCAACATCCCGCTGCTGCTGGCGGGGATCAAATGGGGCGGCGGCCTGCGCTTTTTTGCCCGCACCATCTTTGCCGTGATCGTGCTCACGGTATCCATCGACGTGCTGAGCCAGTATCTGACGCCGGTTGCCGCCGACCCGCTGCTCTACACGCTCTTCGGAGGGTTGCTGGACGGCGTCGGCATCGGCCTGGTCTTGCGTGGGCGCGGGACGACGGGCGGGACGGACATCGTGGTGCAATTGCTGGCACGCTATCACAGCATCTCCTTCGGACAGGTGCTCATGGCGGTCAACGGGGTCATTCTCCTGGGCGCGGCAGTCGTGGTCGGCGTCACGCCGGTATTGTACGCGCTGGTCGTCAACTTCGTCTCGGGGCGCGTGGTGGATTTTGTCCAGGAAGGCGTCGGCTATGCGCGTTCGGTGTTGATCGTCTCTGACGCGCATGCGAGGGTACGTCAGGCGATTTTTGAGCAATTGGAGCGCGGGGTGACGGTGCTGGAAGCGCGTGGCGGCTATACGGAAACGCCACGACCGGCGCTGTACGTGGTGGTCTACCGCACCCAAATCACCCAGCTCAAAAACATCATTGCGGAGATAGACCCGAACGCTTTTGTTGTGGTCTCCGAGGCGCATGAGGTATTAGGGGAAGGTTTTCGCTCGACGGCGGGGGCCGTTTAGCGTTCCACAAACGCTATCTAAATGACGTTCCCGTGCGACGTGAGTAGCGCTATGTCGCGGGAAATTCTCCTGCCAGCACCGTCTCCAACGCGGTGATGGCGACTTCGAGCATCCCGTCGTCCGGTTCGCGGGTGGTGAGCCGCTGCAATGCCAGGTTGGGGGTGATGATGGCGCGGATGATGGGGTTGTGTGCGTGCTTGCCGGTGAAACGCAAGACTTCGTAGGCGATGCCGGCGATGACCGGCAGCAACAGCAGCCGCGAGGCGATGCGGATCGGGAACGCCGGCTGGCCCAACGGCACAAACACCAGGATCGAGATGAAGACGACGATGAGCAGAAACGCCGTCCCGCAGCGCGCGTGGGCAGTCGAAAAGGTGCGCACGCTTTCCACGGTCAAGGGAGCGCCGGTTTCGTGCGCGTTGACGGTCTTGTGCTCCGCCCCGTGATAGGCGAAAACGCGGCGGATGTCTTCCATCTGCCCGACGGCGGCAATGTAGCCGATGAGCAAGGCGAGCCGGATGAGGCCCTCGACGAGGTTGAAGAGCAGCGCGTGCTCCTGCACGAGCAGTCCCGCTACAAACGACGGCAGCACCATAAAAAGCGCCATACCGCCCAACAACCCCAGCGCGCCGCTGGCAATGCCCATGCCGCCGCTCAGCGTGAACTCCGGGTCCTCGGCCTGGCCGACGACTTCGGCGGAGAAAAATAACGCCTTCATCCCCAGACCGAGGGAATCCCACAACATCGGCACGCCGCGCAGGAAGGGGATTTTGCTGCAGGCCCCGCGGTAAAGATTGCCCAACGGTTCCTGCTTGACCACCACTTCACCGTCCGGACGGCGCACCGCAATCGCGGCGTTGTATTGGCCGCGCATCATTACGCCTTCGATCACCGCCTGGCCGCCATAGGACCAGCCGAGTGTCTTATGTTGGGTCGCTTCCACAGTATCTTCTGACGTATCTTCTGACATTATTCTCCTTGTAGACGTTCCAACGTTGAAACGTTGGAACATTCAAACGTTCCGGCGCGCCTTCTCCCACGCTCCCATGATGGCGCGATGCAAGAGCACTTGCGCCATTTCTAGCCGGTATTCGGCACTGCCGCGAAAATCGCCGCGAGGTTTCAACTCGGCCAGCGACACGGGCAGCGCGCTGGCGACTTTCTCGCGCGTGAGCAGTTGACCCTTGAGCAGGTGCTCGGTCTTGTAGAGCCGGGCGGGTTTCGCCTCCGCGCCGCCGACGGCCAGGCGAATTTCTGCGGGAAGCCCCTCGTCCACGGCCACGTAAGCGGCTGCGCATACGATGGGTTTGTCCTGCGGTGAGCGTCCGACCACTTCAAAGGCGGCAGCACTGCGCGCGGGGGGACGTTTGATGCGCACTTCGGTGATGAGCACGCGCGTCTTGATCAGCCGGTCGCGGTAGGCCACGAAGCTGGTGAACGGCGCGGTATGCACCGTTGGATCGGCGTAGAGGATGTCGGTATCCAGCACCAGCAATGCCGTGGTCAGTGGATCGGCGGGTCCGGCGACGATGAGCGTCCCGCCGAGTGTGCCCTGTTCGCGCAGATGGCGCGATTGGGTATATCCCGCCGCCCGGGCAAGAATTCCATTTGCCAGCGTACCGGCGTCGGGATGATCGATGATGGCCTGGAGGGTGACCGTGGCTCCTATCTGTACACCGGCGATGTTGCTGTCGAGGATGTTGAGGCCGGCCGCCTGCAGATCCACGACCATTTCCAGGTGCGGGTCTCCCTGCGCCACCGTCCATGCGCCGCCGCCGATGTAGATCGCGTTGGGGTTCGACTGTACCAGCGCGACGGCATCCTCGATGTTCTTAGCGCGTTTATAACTCTTTACATTTCGCAGCATACACACCTCCAAGGAGTAGGGAGTAGGAAGTAAGGAGTAAGGGCAGATGAACCGCCCCTCAACTCCAAACTCACAACTCTTAACTCATAACTCTTATCCCCAATACTTGCGTTCTTCTTCCCACGCTTTGAGCATGTCGGCGGACGGATAGACGACAACGGCCATGGCTTCGGCGGTGACGGTGCCGTCAGGAAGGCGGATCTCACCGGCGACTTCCGCCGTCCGTGAGCGCAGCGACACGACCCATCCAACGGCTGTCAGCGGCGTTTCCGTGGGGGTAGGCCGGCGATAGCGCATTTCCAGCCTGGCCGTGACCCAGAACTGTTCCTCATCCCGCCCGATGTTGATGGCGCGGCCCGTCGTCTCGTCAAGAATGGTGGCCAGGACGCCCCCGTGGACGACGCCCGGATACCCCTGATATGAATCGGGGATGTTCAACGGCGCCACGATGTGGTGCGTTTCCGGATCCTCGTAGAAGCACAAATGCAGTCCTACCGGATTCTCGCGTCCACATGCAAAACACATCCGTGACGTTCTTTGTAGTTTCCACGCTGCTCCAATCTCAACCATTTCTCTTCCTCCATCTCTTACTTCTCTTCCCGCATATAGGCTTTTCCCAGTGCTGCCGGCGCGCCGATGCGGTGTTTGAGGTTCTCCCACCACGTCATGATGACCAATACCAGGATCGTCACCAGGTAGGGCAACATGTTCAGGTAGGCGGCAGGGATGGTCGTCCCGCTGGCCTGCAGACGGAACTGTACGGCGTTGATGCCGCCGAAGAGCACGGCTCCCAAGACGGCGCGCGCCGGGTTCCACATGGCGAAGATGACCAGCGCGATGGCGATCCAACCGCGCCCACCGGTGATGTTCTCCGTCCAGCCGGGCGCATAAGCCAATGAAAGATGCGCCCCACCAAAGCCTACCAACATCCCGCCGAGAATCGTGTACTCATAGCGGATTTTGGTCACATTGATGCCCATCGCCTCCGCCGTTTGTGGGCTTTCGCCGACTGCTCGCAGGTTAAGGCCGTTGCGTGTCTTGTACAGGTAATACGTCGCCATAGGAACAAGGAAGTATAGCAGATAGGTGAGAATATCCTGTTTGAACAGCGCCCCCACTAAAGGCGCTTGACTCAACCCTGGAATCTCGATGGGGCTGAAGCGTGGTCCGACCATCCCGACGAGGCTGCGGTTGTTGGAGGCCGGTCCCAGGCGTTCACCCAGGAAGCTCGCCAGGCCGCTGCCAAATAACGTGATGCTCAATCCGCTGACTACCTGATTGGCGCGCATGGTGATGGTGAGGAAAGCGTGAATGGCCGCCAGCGTCATCCCGACCAGCATGGCGACGAGCACGCCGAGCCACGGACTGCCGGTGTAGTAGGCTGTGGCGAACGCCGTCACGGCGCCGCTCAACATCATCCCTTCCAAACCCAGGTTGAGGATGCCGGAGCGCTCGGTGTAGATTTCACCCACCGTCGCATAAATCAGCGATGTACCGGCGCGTAAGGTAATGGTGAGGACTTGGGTTAGCAACGCGAGCCATTCGATCATGAGGCCGCCTCCGTCTGCGAGGGCGTTTCACGGCGCACGAGGTGGATGCGATATTCGGTGAAGATCGTCCCCGCCAGCATTGGAATGAGGATCATCCCTTGCAATACCAATCCCACCGAGGCCGGCAGGCGCATCTTCATCTGAATCTGATCGCCGCCCACCAACAGCGCCCCCATCAGCATCGCCACCAACAAGATCACAATGGGGTTGAGCTGCGCCATCCACGCGACGATGATGGCGGTGTAGCCATAGCCGACGGAAAGCCCTTGTTGCAGGCGACGCGAAAGGCCGAGCACCTCGCACGCGCCCGCCAGGCCGCTCAACGCGCCGGAGAGGAGCAGCGCCAGCACGATGTTCTGGGCGATGTTGATGCCCAGGTAGCGCGCTGCCGTCTGATTTTCGCCGATGATTTTTAGCTCAAAACCCCAACGGGTGTAAGTGAAGATGAACCATAGCACGAAAGCCAAAATAAGGGCAAAGATAAGTCCGATGTTCGCCCGCCCGGCGATTTGTGGCAACCAGGCTGTTTCAGGGAATTTGACCGTGCCAGAGTTGTAGCCCGGCGCGCGCCACGCGATGTAGAACAGGTGCTCGGAATAGAGGATGGCGACATAGTTGAGCATCAGCGTCGTCAACGTTTCATCGACCTTGAGATAGGCTTTGAGCAATGCCGGGATGCCGGACCACAGCGCCCCTGCCACCATTCCGGCGAGGATCGCCAGCGGCAGTACCGTCCAATCGGGCAGCCCCGGCGATACATACAGCGCCACGCCCGCCGCCGCTACTCCGCCGAGCGTCAACTGCCCCTCCGCGCCGATGTTCCAATAGCGCATACGAAAGGCGATGGAGACTCCCAGCCCCGTCAACATCAGGGGGATGGCCTTGACCAGCGTTTCGGTGAGGCCATACCACGAGCCGAACGCACCCTTGGCCATGGCGGCATAAGTGGTGAAGGGGTTCGCGCCCGAAACGGCCAGTAATATCGCGCCGAAAATCAGCGAGACGATGAACGAGACAACCGGCACGAGCACCAGCGCCAAGCGGGAAATGGACTCGCGTTTTTCAAAGACAATACGCATAGAACCTCAATTATATCATAGGACTTACGCAAATTTTCGTTTGTAGTGGCAGCTTCAGCCGCTCTTAGCTTCTAAGAGACACCTGAATGCATCACTACCAATCCTCCACCATCAGCCAACCTTCACCTCAGATGTACTTCAGAGGGTTGAATATCTATGCTGTTTCTTGGCATACAATGTCGGGCCGTTTCATGTTTTTGCAGGTTATTTTAAGACCGGGTGAGACCTTTATTCTAGCTCTCCGTCGTAATTAAACTCGACTCTGCTTTGGTGGATGATTTCATCAAGAATATCTCGCAGATACCCCTGAGCAGTCGCCTCCAGAAAGCGCTGCCGCAAAACAACTAGATTGATTATCTCTTCTATGCAGTTCATATACTTTTCAACAATTGTCTTGATAGAATACTGTCTTTCTGCTCCTGCCCGTAGTTTTTGCTCTAGCTCGTCTATGGCTTCTTCTGATTTTATGACAAAGGAAATGGGGTAACGTTCGATTTTATCTATGTCGAGGAAGTATTTCCTTGTGTCCAGTGTCTCCGTGACTTGGAAGAATCTGCCCAAAGGGCGCATAACAAAATCTATGCCTCCGTCGTTAGCATTTGTGCGTCCAGTTTTATAGAGCTTCAGGCTTTCTTCTTGAACACTTTCTGGGCTATAACCGAAGTAAACTGTTTGATCGTGATAATAGAATTTCAAGATGGCGTAACTTACTATCTCGAACACACGTGCATCAACATTGGGGGCAAGCAACCCCATGATAAAGTTCTCCACGGTTGTGTTACTCGCTATAGCAACACTTTTCAGGCGCTCGCAAGTTTCAACAAACTTCTTAAATGCGCTTTGCTTGGCTTCAATATAAAGATTGATGATCTTTATGATAGACTGTGCAATGTTATAAGTCTTTCCTTCCACTTTGATCTTGAGAAGATTCTCGTTTATCCAATAACGGTTTGTTTGTGGGTCTCGCAGGATTGGAATATATTCAACTTGTGGAAAATACTTCTTGAATTCTTCATTCAGCCGGCTGTTGAGCGCATGGTTTTGCAGTTTGCTCCCAAAAGGTAATTCGCGTTGCCGTTGGAATAAGTCAGTGAATCTTGCCCCTGCATAATCGGTATAATCATTTCTTTGGTCAAACCCGTTCTTTATGTAATCTTCAACCAATACGTAAACAGCGTAAATGTTGGCAAAACTTCCCCGTGCTTTTGCTCCACGAGTCGCTGATTTGGTTTTAATATTCAAGTATTGAAGCAAGGGACTTTTTTCGTATATATCTTCCCCTGCTTTGCCAAATGCCGCGGCCAGAACCTGTTGTATTTGACTCGTGAATTCGTGTTCCATACTTATGAACGTTCCAATAGACGTGGTTGAGTCGGAACAGGTTTCTCATAGAAGCACAATTCGCGCTCAAGTTCTTTATCTTGATAACAGGTAAGTATCTCCAAACGGCGGAGGCCGATTTTAATGTACTCTTCTTCTATTTCTATGCCGATAGATCGGCGCTTCCATTTTTTCGCCACAACAGAGGTTGTGAAAGTACCGGCGAAGGGATCGATAACCAAATCCCCAGGATTGGAACTGGCAAGAATGATACGCTCTAGCAGTGCTAGAGGCTTTTGCGTAGGGTGATTTTCGTATTCGGCCATCCGATAGCGAACTCGTGGGATTTCCCATACATTTCCCGGGACCTTCTGGGTGTTATACATGGAAGGAACCGGTTTCCGATAATCGATGAGCTTGCGTTTTGCCCCGGTCTTGGCTTCAATCAAAATATCATTCGAGTTAAATGTATACTGTTTTACATCTTTAACGCAAAATAAGATCGGCTCATACAAAGAACCGAAATATCTCTTGGCTTGGACACCCGAACTATCATAGAACCACACGATTCTCGACAAGATATGTAGTTTTTTGCCCAGATAAATGTCAAGATAGGGCATATATTGAGTTGCGGCCATTAGATAGAGACTGCCTGTAGGTTTGAGTTTTCTTATACACAAATCAAGCCATTGATAGCACCAGTCCAGGTACTCATCGTCCGAAGCCCATTTATCCCTTCTGCCATTGAAATTTTTACCGATGTTGTAAGGGGGATCTGCAAAAACAAGGTCTACCGATGCATCAGGGATCACCTCTGAAAGAACTTGAAGCGCATCACCCCAGTATATTTTGTGACCATCTTTTTCGAATACCTGCACCATCTTCCACTCCAGAAAATCTTTAAGTAACTTGCCGTGCCTAAATAATTTTCAATCTCGTAGATCTAATTTTGCTGGGTCTGAATCGCCGGATCCAGACCCGAACGGAGATCTGGCGATCCTATCGGAGCATTTTGTGATCTACTGAATCCCTCAGTCTTCAATTTTATGTGCCCCGGCCATCATCAGGCCCAGCATTTCGATGTCGGCGGCAGCGGCAGGAACGATGCCCATCACGCGCCCCTCGAACAACACGGCAATGCGGTCCGCTATCGTCAACAGCTCCTCCAGGTCTTCGGAGATCAGCAGTACCGCCCGCCCGGCGTCGCGCTGTTCCAACAGACGATGACGCACGGCTTCGGTAGCGCCCACGTCCAGCCCGCGCGAGGGGTAGACGGCGACCAACAGGCCTGCGCAGGCATCGATTTCGCGCGCCAGGATGACTTTCTGAATGTTCCCGCCGGAGAGGAATTTGATATGCGTTTGTGGCGTCGGCGTCGCAATGCGAAAGGCGTCGATCATGCGACGCGCCAGTTCCAGGATGTGGCGGGGATATAGAATTCCGCGCTGCGTCAGCGGCGGCTGGCGGTATCCTTTCATCGCGATGTTGTCGGCGACGGCCATGTCACCTACCACACCCATGCCGAGGCGGTCGGCGGGAATGTGACTGACGCCGGAGCGGATAATGTCCAGGGGAGGCTTGTTGGTGCGCTCCTGGCCGTTGATGAAGACCTGCCCCTGGGTCACTTTGCGCAAACCGGTGACGACTTCGGCCAGTTCGCGCTGGCCGTTGCCCGCCACGCCGGCGATGCCCAAAATTTCTCCACCCCAAAGGGAGAGTGACACGCCGCACAGCGCCGGAAGTCCTTTGTCGCTATCGGCGTGAACATCGCGCAATTCCAGCACCACCTCGCCCGGTGTACAGGCGTTCTTTTCCAGCCGGAACAGTACCTCACGCCCAACCATCAGCCGCGCCAACTCCTGCGGGTTCGTCTCTGACGTCTTTTTGACGGCGACAACCCTGCCCGCCTGCATGACGCTCACCCGCTGCGAAAACTCCATCACCTCTTCCATCTTATGGGTGATGAAGATGGCGGATTTGCCTTCGCTTGTCATAATCTTGATGATGTTGCCCAGCTCGTGAGATTCCTGCGGCGTCAGGACGGCGGTCGGCTCGTCCAGAATCAGGATCTCCGCGCCGCGATGCAGGAGTTTGAGGATTTCCACGCGCTGCTGCTCGCCCACGCTTAATTGCCAGATGTAGGCGTGAGGATCGACTTCGAGGTGGTAATGTTGCGAGATTTCACGAATACGCCGTGAAATCTCATCGAGGTGCGGCACAAACGGCAGATCGGTCATCCCCAGGATGATATTTTCGGCGACGGTCATCGTCGGCACGAGCATGAAATTCTGGTGGACCATGCCGATGCCGAGCGTGGCGGCGTCGCGCGGGGAATGGATTTCGACGCGCTGCCCACGCACAAAGATGTCACCCCGCTCGGGTCGGTACAATCCCACGAGGATGTTCATCAATGTGCTTTTTCCGGCCCCATTCTCGCCGAGCAGTGCCAACACTTCGCCGGGATATAACTCCAGATTGGCATGGTCATTGGCCAGGACGCCGGGAAAATGTTTGGTGATCCCATGCATTTCCAGGATGGGGGTAGGACGGATGGGGGTGCTCATCGCTATGCGCTCAAATTTGAAACCAGACCTGACAGGTCTCAGAACATCTGTCAGGTCTGGTCACGTATCTTAGTCGGTGGGAATCGTCCCGACGACGCCTTCGACAAAGAACTGCATGTTCAACTGCTCTTCGTCGCTGACACACTGACCGGCGGCCACGACTTCGTTGCCCGCTTGATCCTTGATGGGACCGCAGAAGACAAAGTCTTTCTTCAGCAACTCCTGCCGTGTCTCTTCGACGAGGTCACGGACATCCTGCGGCACCTTGGGACTGAATTCGGCCAGCCGCACAACATCCTCGTTCATCCCTTCCCAATATGAGTGGGTCTTCCACTTGCCATCGATGGCATTCTGCACCGTTTCAATGTAGTATACACCCCAATTCCACATTGGGCTGGTGAGCACCGTGTCGCCGACGAACGCGCGCATGTCGGAGTCATAGCCAATGCCCAACGCACCGCGTTCCTGGGCAGCCTTCTGCGGCTCAGTGGTGTCTTGGTGCTGGGCGATGATGTCGGCGCCGGCATCCAGCAGCGCCACGGCGGCCTCGCGTTCCTTCACCGGATCGTACCAGGTGTTGGTCCACACCACGGTGACCTTCGCGTCCGGGTTCACCGAGCGCACACCGAGTGTGAAGGCGTTGATGCCGCGCACCACTTCGGGGATGGGGAACGCAGCGACGTAGCCGATGTTGTTGCTCTGGGTCATCTTGCCGGCGACGATACCGGAAAGATAGCGGGGCTGTTCGATTCGCCCGAAGTAGGTAGCCATATTGTCGAGCGTCTTGTACCCGGAGCAATGTTCAAATTTGACCTCCGGGAATTCCTGCGCCACTTCGTACATATAATCCATATACCCGAACGACGTGGCGAAGATCATATCGTAACCTTCCTGGGCATACTGACGGATCACGCGCGCTGCATCTGGCCCTTCCGCGACGTTTTCGATGTAGGTCGTTTCGATCTTGTCGCCAAAATGTTCTTCGAGCATTTTGCGACCGCGGTCGTGCTCGTAAGTCCACCCCAGGTCGCCGGGAGGCCCGATGTAGACAAACGCCACTCTGAAAGGTTCACCGGTTTTCGATGCCCCTCCGCCGTCGCAAGCCGGCAATAGCATCGCTACGACGAGCAAAAGCGCCACCCCTGTCCAAATCTTCCGTTTCATTGTAACATCCTCCTTCAAACTAGTGAAAAAACTGAAAAGTAAACCGAATGTTGGGACTTGAAACAAGATTTCTTCCGCACACCTCCTCAAGCAATCTGATCGTTGTCAGACTGTTCGTCAGGACAACGAACCCTACTCCCCATATTAAAGGGATAAGACGGCTTGTCAAGCCAGCTATAAGCTCAGGCCGGCCTCTGACCCGCTTGTCAGTCCACCGTCATATCCGGGGCGTCTGGCGTTTCGCTCAATGCTCTATCCTCTTGCCATTCTTCGTTGGTCCAGGTGATTTTTTCACGGGTTATGCTGAACCGGTCGAAATCATGGGCGACGACGGTATCGGCGAAAATCGGCCTGGCCTCTTCCAGGATTTCGCGGACGCGATAACGTTGGGATAGATGGTTGAGCACCAGTTGCCGCGCGCCGGCTTCCCGCGCCAGTCGTGCGGCCTGTGCCGCCGTCAAATGCCCGAAGCGCCGCGCCAACTCGGCATCCTGTTCCAGGTATGTGGCCTCGCACAGCAGTACATCGACGCCGCGCACCGCCGCGCCCAGGCCGTCGATCTGTCCAATATCGCCGACCAGCCCTAGCGAGACGCCGGGACGGTCTGCTCCCAGCACATCGTCGGGTCGGATGACGCGCCCATCCGCCAGGGTGATGGTTTTGCCGTTGACCAGCTCCCGTCGTAGCGGGCCGGCCGGCACACCGAGCGCCTCCGCTTTCTCCGGCAGGAAGGGACGATGGGGTTTTTCGCGGAAGAGATAGCCGAAGCACCCCGGTCCACGATGGACGACGGGGAAGGCGATCACTTCAAAATCCTCGTTTCCAAGCAGGACGCCGGGGTGAACGTCGATGAGATCGATCGGCACCGGCGGACGCGCGCCACGCAGTACGACGCGGAAGATGAGGTCCTCCACGCGATCCAGCGTCCACCGTCCGCCATAGATCTCCAGCCTGTCTATGGCTTCCCAGCGGGCAAAGGTAGAAATCAACCCGCCCAGGCCCAAAATGTGATCGAGATGTCCGTGGGTCAACAGTACCCGCTGCAAGCGGCGAAAGCCGATCCCGCTACGTAGAATCTGCCGCTGCGTCCCTTCGCCGCAATCGACGAGGAACCGCTCGTCGCGCCACAGCACGACCTGGGAAGGCAGTCCTCGTTGGATGGAAGGCGCAGAAGCCGCCGTACCCAGCATCACCAGTTCTAACATGCAATCTCCCTACGACATTTTTTAGAAAGGGTATCTATTCAGGCCAGCCAACCTGGCGAAGCCACTTATTCTCTATACCAGGTTTGGCACGGATTTTGGGGGGGATGAGCGGGTCAGCACCTATAACCGAAGTGGCAACCCATTATGCACCATCCCCAAAATCCCATTCGCAACCTGGCAGGGGTGGCTGAATAGTTACGAGAAAAGCATAATTGTGGTCATACTATTCGCCGACAACCAGCATACCCGGCTGGCCTTCTTCTCCGGTAACGCGCGCCGGAGGCAGAGCGAAATGGCCGGTGACCCAGATGTTGGTCAGCAAATGTGGCGTGACGCGCGAAACCGCCGCCCGTGAGATGCCTTCTGCCAGTACAAACGGCAATACCAACTGGTCGCCCAGGTGTGGATCGACGGCGGCGCCGGTGCGGTGATGCTCCAATAACTCACGGCAGGCCAGTGTGGCGACATCCTCGGAAGGCAGGCCGCGGCGGCCCAACACGCTGAACCCGGCCCGTGCGTGTGCATACTGTACCGTCAAAAAGAGACCCGTGCCGACGCCCGGCGAAGTCACGTGCTGTGGTTCGATGGACACGTGCGGTAATCCGGCCTGGTTGAGCAGCGTGTGCGCCCGGTCGCTCATCCGTTGGGGGATGTGCGAGGGCAGCTTCGCCGCGAACGCCATCCCGTCTACGCGCTCCGGCGCGCCGCGTTCGGTGAGATCGAGCGGGCGCAGCGTCGCGCGGCCAGCAATCTCCACCTCCAACTCGCCGCCGCCCTGGGGATAGAAGCCCCACAGTCGCTGTGTCATCTTTGCCTGGACGCCCATCTCGAACAGCGTGGGCAGGTAAACGTGCTCGATGTACGGGGCCGGCGGACTCATCGGGACAACTGTGCCGCCGCGCAGGATCAACTGCGATGGACCGGCGGCGAGCGCCAGTGGCAGTAGCACCGTCTGCAAAATGAGCGTCGTCGCCCCGGCGGAACCCTCGCTGGCGGCAGCGATCACATCGAAGACATACATGCCGGCCTGCGGCGGGGTTTGCGGCGCGAAGATGAGTGTCTGGCTGTCGCGTTCCGCGCCTTCCACATGGGCATTGCAGATGGCGGCGGCGGCGCGCACCGCCGTCAGGTGCTGCGGGCGCAGTCCCGGCCTGGCGCGGTGAGCGCGGATGTTTTCCAGGCACACCGCATCGCCGGTGAGCACTGCCAGGGTTAGAGCTGAGCGGAGGATTTGTCCCCCGCCCTCGCCGTAGGAACCGTCGATGTGGCGTGTGATCATAGGGCTTATTATAGCTGCCCGTGACCAGGTGACAAATCAAAAACCGTGGGGTGGAGTGCGGCTTACCCGCTTCCGGGTTCAGCGTGGGCGAATTGCCGATTCACCCGACTTGTCCTACACGTTGATGATGCCACAACTTGCGTTTGTTTTTTCGAGGAGTATGATGACGGTACGGCATCGAGGATGAGAGTCTCAACCGCGAATCTGCGCTAATTGTCACTATTCAGCCACCCCTGCCAGGTGGCGAAGGGGACTTTGGGGATGGTTCGTCATAGGTTTATGGATCGAGGAGGTTACGATGTCGGCAGCAGATGAGATCAAGGCATTGACAGAGGCGCTGGCACACGAACGTCAAGCGCGTCAGGAAGCCGAGGCCGCCGTTGATGAAGCGCGGCGCGCCCGCCAACAATTTGTCTCTCTGGTCACGCACGAATTGCGCGTGCCGATGACCTCTATCAAAGGCTACACGGACTTGTTGCTTAAGGGCATGATGGGGCCCCTCAACGAAGCACAGACGAACTTCCTCCAAACGGTGCGTTCCAATGTGGAACGTATGTCGCGGATGGTCGCCGACCTCTCCGACATCAACAAGCTGGAGGCACAGGCTATGCAATTCACCCCGTCCGCGGTGATCTTCAATGACGCCCTCAACGAAGCGCTGCACGTCCTGGCAAGCGCCATTGTGGAGAAGCATCAGAGCTTCGTCCGCGATATTCCCGCCACGCTGCCAACGCTGTGGTGCGACCGTGTCCGTCTCGTTCAGGTGTTGGTGAACTTGCTCAGCAACGCGCATCTCTACACGCCGGAAGGCGGTGTCATCACCGTTACCGCCGAACCCGTCACCGCCGACGCCGAGAGTGTGCGTATCGCCGTGGGCGACAACGGCATCGGCATCCTGCCGGAAGAGCAAAATCGCATCTTCGAAGCGTTTTTCCGCGCCTCCGACGAAGAAACACGTCAAATTCCCGGCAATGGGCTGGCGCTGCACCTCTCCAAACGACTCGTCGAACAGCAAGGTGGACGAATCTGGTTCGAAAGCGAACGGGGGCGTGGCTCTACGTTCTATATCCAGTTTCCCCTCGCCTGAACCCGCGACGCACCCTCCCCAACACCGCTGTTGGGGAAGGGGTGTTCATGGCAAGTCCTTAATACGTGAGGACGCGCGGCAATTGCCTGGCCTGATCGATCCAATCGGTGACTTGGGACAGAGAAGGCAGACGGCGCACCAGGTTGCGCTTCTGGTTCACCTCATTCATCTTCTCGTACAGGTTTTCAGCGTTGCGTTGTGCCAGTTCAGGAACCGTGTCGACGCCGGCAACTTCCAACAAATCGGCATACTCTTCGCCGATCCCGTTAATGCGAAACAGGTCGGCGCGGTTTGCCCATTTGAGTATGAGCTTTTCGCTGATACCGGTTTTCGCAGTCAGGTCTGCGCGTCCCTGGGGCGTTTTGCACTGCTCCAGCAGCGCCTCCAGCGAAGCGACGCCGGCCTGTTCCAACTTTGCGGCGTAAGTATCGCCAATCCCTGCGATCGTCTGTAACTTCGTCATGTTTGCCTCCGTGGGGTGAGAGTCATATCGGTTTTCTACACTTTAACTCAAGCATACAGGCAATGCTGTTATAGTCAAGGTGCCAAAGATTTAAGATTGAGCTGGTCGCGCTCTACCATTTACCCCTTGGCTTTTACGTAGACAATAACATTGATTTGACAAATCAAGATTGTGCGTAACTATTCAGCCATCTTTGCCAGGTGGCGAACGGGACTTTGGGGAGGGCACATAATAGGTTACCCCTTCGGCAGGTGCTGACCCTCTCATCCCCCAACCCCCTTCTCTCCCGCCAGCGGGGAAGAAGGGGGCAAAAGGGGGGTGTGGCGGGCGGCGAAGCCGCCCGCCACACCCCCACCCAAAATCCCCCTTCCTGGAGGGAAGGGGGGCAGGGGGATGGGCTGATAGAAACACGCATATCTTGTCATACAGAAGCACCTGGCCTACCAAAGTCTACGCCAAACCTGGCATAGGGAATAAGTGGCTTCGTCAGGTTTACGAGCCTGAATAGATACGATTGTGCTTTAATTTGTAATTGTTTCAAAAAACAAATCCGGGATCTGATGATTCCTGGCAAGCATAAGCTAGGTAGGTATTTGCGCTGTGCAATACTAGAGTACGCAAAGTTTTAAGGATTTTGTGAGTTTCAAGGGGGGTAATCTATATGAAAATAGCCATCACCCTAAATGGCACTCCGCGCGTCTTTGACATCGAGCCGCGCGAGACGCTCTTTCACTTGCTGCGGCGCAGTGGCATCAAGAGCGTCAAATTCGGTAGTGAGGACGGCGCGGACGGTTACAGTACGGTACTGCTGAACGGCAGGCTGTGCAACAGCGTCGTCACGCTGGCAGCGCAGGCCGACGGCGCAACGGTGCTTACCGTCGAGGGGCTGAGCGGCCACCAACATCCCGGCTGGAATCAGAAAGCCGAGTGGCACCCCCTGCAACGCGCTTTCATCGAGACCGGCGCGATCCAGAGCGGCTACGACACGCCCGCGCTGATTCTCGCCGGCCAGGCCCTACTCGACCGCAACCCGCGTCCTACCGAAGCCGAGGTCCGTGACGCGATCAGTGGCATCGTCTCCCGCGAGACGGGCTACGTCAAACCGGTGCAGGCGATTTTGCGTGCGGCGGCTTACTTGCGCGGTGAGGACCCCGGCCCCGTGGAAGGCGGTTTGGGGCCTGGCAGTTTGGGCGAGAAACTGTTCCGCCCGCCGGAAGGATGGTTTGCGACGCCGGATGCGCTTGAGCCGCCGGAATTCGGCAGTGGGGGCGGCGTAGACACGCAAACCCGCGTCAAAGTGCAGCCGCGGGTGGTTGTGACGACCGCGCCGGAGAAGTTCGCCGTCGTGGGCAAAGCACTACCGAAGGTGGACGCGCCCAAACTCGCCCAGGGCCAGCCGGCTTTCGTCGCCGATTTCGAGCGCCCGGGGATGCTCTACGCCAAAATCCTCCACAGCCCGCACGCCCACGCGCGTATCAAGGACATCGACACGCGCCAGGCCGAAGCCTTGCCCGGCGTCCGCGCCGTGCTGACGTACAAGAATGTCCCGCGGGTAGTCTATTCGACGGCAGGCCAATCGTACCCCACGCCGGGGCCGCTGGACTACGTCAGCTTCGACAACAAGGTGCGCTACGTGGGGGACCGCGTCGCCGCCGTCGCCGCCGAAACGCCGGAGATCGCCGCGCAGGCACTCGAACTCATCAAGGTGACCTACGAAGTGCTGCCGCCCGTCCTCACCCTCGACGCGGCCATGGCCGCCGGCGCGCCGATCATCCATGACCAACCCGACTACGTCAATTTCGGCGACAGCGACCCGGCCAAAAACCTCGTCGCCAAAGTCACCATCGACATCGGCGATGTGGATGCGGCGTGCGCCGGCGCCGACTACGTCTTCGAGACCGAGGTGGAGACGCAGAAGATGAAGCACGTGCCGCCGGAGCCGTGGGTCACGCTCACCTACTGGGACGAGGATGACCGCCTGGTTATCCTGACCTCGACGCAGGTGCCGTTCCACGTGCGCCGCGTCCTTGCGCCCGTGCTGGGTCTCACCGAAGGGCAGATTCGCGTCATCAAACCACGTATCGGCGCCGCCTTTGGCAATAAACAGGAGATCTACGAGGATATCCCCGCGCATCTGACCATCGCTACCGGGCGTCCGGTGCTGCTGGAGCTGACACGCGAGGAACAGTTCATCTACACCGTCACCCGCCACCCGATGCGCGTGCACTACCGCGTCGGTGTGCGCAAAGATGGAACGATGGTCGCCCAGGACATGCGCGCGTGGAGCGATACCGGCGCGTATGGCGGCCACGGCCTGACGGTGCTCGGCAATACGGGACATAAGACGCTGCCCCTCTACAACACGCCCAACGTGCGTTTCTGGGGCGAAACCTACTACACGACCCTGCCCCGCGCGGGCGCGTATCGCGGGTACGGCGTCACTCAAGGCGCCGTTGCCACCGAGACGCTCATCACCCGCATCGCTGTGGAGATGGGGATGGACCCGTTGGCCTTCCGCCTGAACAACATTATCCAGCCGCACACGGAGAACATTATGAGCAAAGTGTGGAGCGAGGGCCGCGAAGCGCACGGTGAGATGATCGAAACGAACGCTCTGCGCGAAGCCGCCATTCAGGGGGCAGCGGCGGTGGGCTGGGCGCAGAAGTACGGCAACCCGCACTGGCACACCGTTCCCGGTGCGCCTCACTTGCGGCGCGGCATCGGCGTGGCGTTCCTGATGCAAGGCTCCGGCATCCCCAACCTCGACATGGCCGCCGCCAGCATCAAGATGAACGACGACGGCTCCTTTAACCTGCTGATCGGTGCGACCGACCTGGGGACCGGCTCCGATACCGTCCTGGGTCAGATTGCCGCCGAGGTGCTCGGTTGCACGCTCGATAAGCTCATCATTCGTTCGTCTGACACCGATATGACGCCCTTCGATAAGGGCGCGTATGCGTCGAGCACGACGTACATCAGCGGCGGGGCCGTAGCGCGCGCGGCGGAAGATGTGGCGCGGCAGATCAAGGCCGTTGCCGCCGACATGACCGGCATCCCCGCCGATGACATTACCCTGCGCTACAACTACGCCTGGCTTGGGCAGCCATCGCCGGTCGCCGGTCAGCCGTCAGCCGTCAGCGATCAGCCTTCCCTCTCTTTCCGCGACATCGCGATGTACGCCACGCACCAGCAGAACCAACATCAAATTATGGGAACGGCGTCCTTCGTTAGCCCCGTCAGCCCGCCGCCTTTCGCCGCTCAGTTTGCCGAAGTCACCGTGGATACGGAGACCGGGCAGACGACGGTGGACAATCTGCTTATCGCGCTGGATGCCGGCACGATCGTCAACCCGCTCACTGCCGAGGGCCAGGCCGAGGGGGGGATGCATCAGGCGCTCGGCTATGCGCTCACCGAAGAGCTGGTCTACGACGAAGCCGGACGCACGCTCAACCCGCGCTTCGACGATTATCGCGTCTTCCGCGCGGACGAAAGCCCGCCGATGGAGACGCTCTTCGTGCAGACATTCGAGCCGTCGCACCCGGTCGGTGTCAAATCTGTGGCGGAGATCGTCGTCAACGGCGTCGCGCCGGCCGTCCTCAACGCCATCTACGACGCCACCGGCGTGATGATGACGCGCACCCCGGTCACGCCGGAGCGCTTGTGGCGCGCACTGCGCGAGGCGAAGGGATAACTCTACAGCAGCATCACGAAAAGCGGCGCGCATCAGGCGCCGCTTTTTTGTTACCAACCTGACAGGTCTCTAGCCAGAAACGCATTTTGTGCTATGATGGTACGGATATTTCAGGTCGTCGCTCTCTGCCCAGCCCAGGGGTGCACGACCGGTCAGTGAGCAGGAAAGGAGAAGACGCGATGGATTGGCACAGTTACCATCCGCCGGAGGATGCGCGGCGGATTCTTGAGGCATGTCCCGCATGGACCCCCGCCAGTTCGATCAACGAGCTGGTCAATATGGCCTGCGGCGGGTTAGGCAGCAACTATACGGAAGTGACCTACGATATACCCGACCGCGGCAAAGTCCTCGAAGCGACGGTCTCCCGGGTGCGGAACGGCGTCGCGGTCAACTATCCCGAACCGTATATGCGCCGCCGCGACCCGGATTGTCTGGTCGTCGCCGATAACAAACCTACCGATAAACCCACGTTCAAAGAGCGCTACGGCGAAGACTTTGATGCAGTCCGGCAGGCTACGTTTGAGTGGCTGAAGAGTCAGCCTGTGGTGATATTCGCGTTCACCGCCGGACCTAAGGGCATGGGCAGTGACGCGCTTTGCATGGCGCCGGCCAATGCAGGTTTCTTTGCCCTGGCATTGGCGTTGTTGCAAGGGATCATACCCGCCGCCGAACTGCCGGCGGATTTTTATCCGGCCTCCATCATCTACGTCGCGCCGACTTTCCGGCACACCCATTTCGCCGGCAAGCAGGTCGTCGTCCACAACCGGCTGGATGATCTGCACGAGATGTTCTCCTACAATCTCTATCCCGGCCCCAGCGCCAAGAAGGGCGTCTATGGGATGTTGATCACGCAGGGTGAGCGCGAAGGCTGGGTCACGGCGCATTGTTCCGCCGTGCGCGTCGTCACGCCTTATGACAACACCGTCGTCATCATGCACGAGGGTGCGAGCGGCGGGGGCAAAAGTGAGATGCTCGAACAAGCGCACCGCGAAAACGACGGACGGCTACTGCTAGGTGAGAACATCGTCACCGGCGAGAAGCGCTATCTCGAAATCCCGCGCACCTGCGATTTGAACCCGGTCGCCGACGATATGGCCGTGTGCCATCCCTCTATCCAGAAGAACAATGGGCGTTTGACGATTGTGGATGCCGAGGAGGCGTGGTTTGTGCGCGTCAATCACATCGACCACTACGGCACCGATGTTCATCTGGAGCGTATGACCGCCGAAGCGACCACACCGATGCTCTTCCTCAACATCGATGCCGTGCCGCGCGGGCGTGCGCTGATCTGGGAGCACACGGAGGACGCGCCCGGTAAACGTTGCCCGAACCCCCGCGTCGTCGTGCCGCGCTCTGTCGTGCCTGATATCGTCAATGAGCCGGTACGGGTAGATATCCGCAGCTTTGGTGTGCGCACGCCGCCCTGCACCCGCGAAAATCCCACCTACGGCATCATCGGGTTGTTTCACCTGCTGCCACCCGCGCTCGCCTGGCTGTGGCGGCTTGCTGCCCCGCGGGGTCACGAAAACCCAAGTATCACCGACAGCGAGGGGATGGTCAGTGAAGGCGTCGGTTCATACTGGCCCTTCGCCACGGGGCGCAAGGTGGATCAGGCCAATCTTCTGCTGGCGCAGTTCCGCGATAATACCCGCACCCGTTACATCCTTTGCCCTAGCCAGTACATCGGCGCGTGGCGGGTGGGATTTATGCCGCAGTGGATCGCTCGCGAGTATCTGGCGCGGCGCGGGGTGGCGCCTTTCAAACCGGAACAACTGCGTCCCACACGTTGCAATTTGCTGGGGTATCGCCTGCACCATTTGCAGGTTGAAGGGCGTTTTGTGACTAACTATCTGACCAAAGTGGAGATACAACCCGAAGTCGGTGAAGAAGTCTACGACATCGGTGCGCAGATCCTGACCAATTTCTTCCATCAGTGTTTGAAGGAATTTTATACCGACGATCTGCTGCCTCTGGGACGTCGCATTATCGAGTGTTGTTTCGACGGTGGCGGCGTTGCCGATTACGAGGCGCTTATCCCTTCCCATCCCGGCGATTGAAACCTCGCCAGGCAGACCTGTTGGTCGGGTATAAAATAAACTGCTAATCTCACCAATCTGCGCGAATCTGGCTTGAAAAATTTCGGAGGCCGGCCACAGTTTTGCAGACGGGATTTTGGTAGGGTGTGGCGGGCGGCTTTGCCGCCCGCCACACCCGTTTTTTCGCTCCCTTCTCCCTTACAAGCGGGGGAGAAGGGGTAGGGAGATGAAAGGGGATCTCGTTTAATCCAACCGTAATTCGATCTTAACCATCGTTTACCAGGACCCGCCTATAATCAAATTAAGGAAAGTGGGTTCTTCAGGATTCCGTGTGGTCGAAATAAGAAACCGGCCACAGATTTCACGGATTGACACGCAAAGTATCAAAAATCAGTGCAATCCGTGTCATCCGTGGCATAAAACTGTTTTTCCATCACCACGCCAAGTCCCAGAGGACCGGAAAGTGCCAACCTCGTGAGAGTTGACAACATTCACAACATTTCTCTGAAGTATAGCAGGAGGTGATAGAATGGTTAGGAAAAGTGCGGTCCTCACGGGAACGGTTTTATTGGCCTTTGGCGCTATCCTGTTGCTGTTTGTACTTTTCTCTCCTCCGCCGGCGACGACGTATGCTGCTCCACCTCCTGACTGTGAACATATCACTCAAGACATCATCAGCCATACAACATGGAGTGCCGCATGCTATGAGATTATGACCACGACGGTCACCATCAACCCTGGCGTCGTCCTCACTATCTTACCGACAGGCGCAGGGACAACTATCTACTTCCAAACCAGCACACGGCTCCAGGTGGAGGGCAATCTCCAGGCCCTTGGAACCGCCAGCCGCCCCATCACCTTTACCGCCTCCAATCCAACGGCAGTCAGCCCATGTGGCGGGCAGGGCCGGTGGCTGGGCATCCTCTTTGGGACGAACAGCTTCCGGAACCGCATCCAATATGCGCGCATCGAATATGCCTGCACCGGCATTGTCCCCAGCGGATCGACGCAGGCCGGCGATGGCGACTGGATTCTATCCAACACCCTGCGCTATAACGGCGGAATAGGCGAATTCAACGGCGCCATCGGCGGGGACATCGACTACTCCGAGATCAGGAACAACACCATCTACAGCTCCAGCAACGGCATTGTCTTGAATGAAGGCAGTCACAACATCATGGCGGACAATATCATCAGGGACATCGCCCACGTGGGTCTGCATCTGAAGAGCGGCGGTACCGGCGGGGGCAATTACAACACCATCCGCAACAACGAAATCTACAACTGCGCCGGGGCCGGCATCCTGGTGGCCGATAGCCACGATAATTCCATCACAGAAAACGTGCTTCATCATTGCGGCGCCGAAGGGATCCGCCTGGACAGCGGCAGCTATAACCAGGTGTTCAGCAATACCATTCACAGCACGATGCTCACCACCGGCAACTTTGGGGGAGCGGTGTCTTTGCTGGGGCAGAGCGGAGCGCAAGTGCAGGGTAACCACGTGTATAACAATGGCGGCGGCAGTGGCTATCAGGCCGCTGTGTATGTGGGGACTAGCCCTGATTATGCGACCAACCGGATTTTGGCAAATGTCCTTTACAACCAAGAGGGCGACGCCATCGAATATGCCGCCGGCAATGGCTATGCCGGCCTTATAGCGCAAAATAACGCCTTGTGTGCCGTTGCAGCTTTTGAACTGCGCGATGACGTCATCAACCGTTTGTATGCGACGGACGCCCGGTACAGCCTCTGGGGCTTCCCTGACGCCAACACGCCTACCAACGGGGTCAACTTTACGGGTATGCCGAATGTCACCCCCTGGATCACGCTGGCTATCCCCTCAAGCAATGCTTATGGCGTCGTTACCGTGACCCTGCGTGCGCCCAATGGGGCCACCGTGCCGCGCACCCCGACCGTCCTGCCGGTGGATTCGCCCATTCCTGATGCCCGGCGCGTCACCCTGACGTCGAATTGGGGGCATTTCACCACGCCGGCGTTGCTGCTCGACGACACCGGCCTGGCGACGGCGCAACTTGTCCCTTCAACGACTCTCCCGGCGCCGGCGCGTATTCTCGTGACCGTGACCGACTTCTGCGGGTATTCGGTCAGTGCCCTGCTGGCCGTGCCGGATCTGGTCATCACCAAGACGACTGTGACCACCCAGACGGTGATCGGTGGGCCGGTGACCTACCGGATCGATTATGCCAACCTGGGCGACTCGGCCGCCGCCAACCTTGCTATCCACGATACATTGCCGGTGGGGATGGGGTGGGTCGCGGATACCGCCGTACCGCCCTGGACGCGCGTGGCGACGACGCCGGACATTGTCTGGACGCTGCCGGGGCTGGCGGCGGGCGCGCGCGGCAGTTTCCTGGTGACGACCACGGTAAACAGCGCGGATGCCTGTGGCCTGCAATTGACCAATCTGGCGATCATCACCGGCACTACATTGGAAGCGCGCCTGGACAACAACGCCGATAGTGCTGCGCCGCTGACGGTATTGTGTCCTTCCATCGAAATCACCAAGACCGGACCGTCGCTGTCCAAAGTCACCGATGTCGTCACTTACACGTACACCATCAGGAACACCAGCGTCCCGTCGTCTACACCGCCGCTGGATAGAGTGAGTATCGTCGATGCCGGTGTCGGGTGGCCGGGTCTGGGCAATCTGACGGCGCGCGGCTGTACTCCCCTGGCGACCGGCGCCGTGTGCACTTTCCAGGTGCCCTATACCGTCGTCGCCGGCGTCCCCGATCCCCTCGTCAATGTCGTCACGGCGACTTACCGACTCACCACGTTCAACCAGGTGGCTACGGCGACGGATAGCCACAGCGTCAACCTGTTCCAGCCGTCCATTACTTTCGCCAAGACGGGCGAGCCGCTGAGCAAAGTCGGCGATTCGACCACGTACACGTTGACGCTGGACAACACCAGTTCCAATGACACACCCGACTTGCGCTGTCGCCTCACCGATGCGCTGTTGGGTCTCGATCAAGTGGTGACGCTGGCCTGGAACGCTGTGCCCTACGTGTTGACGCGCCCGTTCACCGTTCCCGTGGGCGCGCTCGATCCGCTGGTCAACACGGCGAACGTCGCCTGCTCGCCCGTGGGCTTCGCCAATGTCATCACGGCGACGGATAGCCACAGCGTCAACCTGTTCCAGCCGTCCATTACTTTCGCCAAGACGGGCGAGCCGCTGAGCAAAGTCGGCGATTCGACCACGTACACGTTGACGCTGGACAACACCAGTTCCAATGACACACCCGACTTGCGCTGTCGCCTCACCGATGCGCTGTTGGGTCTCGATCAAGTGGTGACGCTGGCCTGGAACGCTGCGCCCTACGTGTTGACGCGCCCGTTCACCGTTCCCGTGGGCGCGCCCGATCCGCTGGTCAACACGGCGAACGTCGCCTGCTCGCCCGTGGGCTTCGCCAATGTCATCACGGCGACGGATAGCCACAGCGTCAACCTGTTCCGTCCCGCCGTCCAGGTGGACAAAAGCGGTCCCGCCGAGGCGCACCCCGGCGACACGATCACCTACACCTTTCGCATCACCAACACCGGCTCCACGGATAGCCTGGCCTTGATCCTCGACGCCGTGACCGACGTCGGTATCGGCTGGTCGGGATTGGGAAATTTGACGGCGCAAGCTACCGCTCATGGATGCGCGTCGCTGGCGGCCGGCGCCGGCTGCATATTCACTGTTCCCTACACCATCCCTACCAACACGCCGAACGGCGAGTGGACGAACACGGTGAGCGTGCGCTATCATCCGCTCGGGTTCACCAATCCTATCACGGACACGGACGCGCATACCCTTGTCATCACCGGCGCCGTTGACATCGTCGTCATCAAGGACGACAACATCGGCCCGATCACTCCTACGCTGATGTCTACTATCAACCAGGCCGCCTTCGAGGCATGGCGAAAGACCGCCGGTGTTGCTCTGGCGACTGCCGAGCCGTATCACCGCGAGTTTGTCTTCGATGGCGACCTGATCACGTACACGATTTCGGTGGTCAATGTGGGGAGTATGCCGGCCACGGCCATCGTGCTGACGGAGACGCTGCCGCTCTACACGAGTTACATCGGCTACGGTTGGACACAGGTGAGCGGACGCACTTATATCACCTCGGTGGGGACGCTCCAACCTGGCGACGGTGTTGTGCGCTATTTCGTCGTCCGCGTGAATGAACCGCTGGCGGCGGACATCCACAACCTGGACAATCTGGTGTGCGGATGGAGCGCCGAAGGCGATAGAACGCCCAACGACAACTGCAATCACGAGGACACGCCGGTCTTGCGGCGTCCGCAGATCGAGAAAACCTTCACCTCCTCGATGGGCGTGGCGGGACAGGTGATCTCGTTTACCATCACCTACACGAATCCCAACAACGTCCCGCTCGCCGGGGTGCGCATCACCGACACACTGCCGCCGGACACGGTCTGGCACAGCGATACGGCGACCGCCGCCGGCTGGACGCGCGTGATGACCGCGCCCGAAATCGCCTGGTATACCCCGACGCTGGGGGCCGGCGCCGTGGGGAGCTTCATCCTCAACGTGATTTACGCTCCGGTCGTCGAGATTTGCGACATCGCGTTGACCAACATCGTCACCCTGACGGTTCTCAACCACGACGTGGCCTACTTCGCCGCTGCAGACACCGAGACATTCACCATCCGCTGTCCGTCCGATCTGGTGGTCATCAAAGATGACAGTGTCGGGCCGCTAACGCCTTTCGCGGTGCAGAAACAGGCCACGATGGACCGCTTCTTGCAGCGCGAAGTGACCACACTGAGCATCACCCAACACCGTGAGTTTATTTACGAAGGGGATGTCGTCACGTACACCATCGCCATCGAAAACGTCGGGCCGTACACCGCCACGAACGTCGTCCTCACCGAAATTCTACCGCTCTACACGAGTTACATCGGCTACGGCTGGACGCTGGTGAGTGGACGAACGTACACGATGGCCCTGGGGACACTCGCGCCGGGCGACGGTGACATCTACTACTTTGTCGTCCGTGCGCACGACATCATCCCTGAAGGCGTGAACAATCTGATCAACTACGTCTGCGGATGGGGTACGGAGGCGGATTATCACCCGGATGACAACTGCAACTACGAGGACACGCCCGTACGGCGGCGTCCACTGCGCATCTCCAAGACCGCGCCGCGTTGCATCGCCCCGGGCGAATATTTCGAGTACAGCACATTCTATACCAACACCAACCTCACAACCGGCTTCACCAGCGTGCCCATCACCGACACGCTCTCAGGCTACATCATCTACGTCGGTGCCAACTGGACGTGTGTAGGGCAAACCTGCCGCTACACGCTTCCTGCGATACCGGCAGCGACTTACAACCAGCCCGGTCCGCCCCTGCCGGTACGCCTCAGCCCCGCCTTCTCGTATACCGCCGACAGCCGCATCGTCAACACCATTGAGATCAGCGGCGGCTACCGTTACATCCTCACCAGCACCGTTGACCTCGGCCCGGATCTGGCCGTGGTGAAGAACGACAACATCGGGCCGTTGCCACCCACACAGCAGGCCGTATGGGACGAGGTCATGGAGCAACTGGAGCGCCCGGCGACGACACAGAGCGTCGCCCAACGCCTCTACGCGCGACCCGGCGAGATCATCACGTATACCATCCTCTACGTGAACAGCGGCGTCGGGACGGCGCACAACGTGGTGCTCACCGAGCGTCTGCCGGACTATACCACCTACGTCGGCGGCGGATGGACGCACTCCAGTGGACCGTACTACACGATGACCATCGGTACACTTGTGCCAGGGCAGGGCGACGAACTGACCTTCATCGTGGAAGTCATCGACCCGTTCCCACTCGGCGTAGATCGGGTGATCAATGAAGTCCGCATCACCACAACGGACGAGGAGTGCGACACGACGAATAACAGTTCCAACGACGACACGCCGATTCGCACCGCGACGCTGCTCTACGTCGCCAACCGCGCGTCGGATACGATTGACGTCTTCCAGACCACCGACTTCGCCTACCTCGCGAGCTTCGCCACCGGCGATATGCCCTTTGGCATGCTTGTTGTGGACGATCAACTGTACGTCGCTAACGCCGGTTCGCCGGCGGCGGGATTGCCGAATCAGGTGCAGGTCTTCGATCTCGCCACACACGGCCTCATTACGAGTACGCCGACGGGCTACGGCACACTCTTTTTGACGGAGCTTGATGGTTACATCTACGCCACCGATCACAGCGTTGGCGGTGAGGGCATCACCGTCATCGAACACGCCACCCACAACGTCGTCGCCCGCCTCAAACCCAATATGCACGAGGTCTACGATTGGGGCTTCTTCGGCATCACCGCCGATCCCACGCGCCACCAGGTATACACGACCAAGCGTTATATGGGCGCTCAGGGAATCTGGACGATTACATCCACCCTTGCGCCGCTGAACTTTGGTCTGCACTACGCCCTGAATACCGACGCCGCTCTGCCCTATTCCACCCTCTACAACGGCGCGACCGACCACGTCTACGTCACCTTCCCCCACTTGAACGAGTTACACGTCTACGACCCGGATGACTTCTCGCAGTGGACCGTCTATCCGACCCAGCAGCAAGCTCCCAGTCCCGATTCCACGGACGGCGGCAAGGGCATGGCGATGCTGGGCAAGTGCGTCTACAACGCGAACTTCGCCGCACAGTCGGTCACCGTTCTCGCCGAGGGGGCATGCGATGATCTGAACTACAGCGTCGCGGCCCAAAACGTGATTCGACCGCAGGATACTTTCCTGCCGCCGGGCACCTTCCTCCTCGGCTTCCAGATATACTTGCCGACGGCGATGCGCGACTGGCGACCCTATCCCCACGTCATCCACATTCCGGTGGGCGGCCGTCCCAAGGGTCTGGCGGCGGGCGGCGGGATCGTCTTCGTCACCTTGCCGGAACAGAACCGCATCGCCGTCATCGACACACGCCAGGGCCGCGTAGTGTATTGGATTCCTACGCAGGGCATCTACCCGCACACGGCCGTCATCGTCTACGACTCGCCCGGGCTGGAACCATAGGCCCAGTCCGCGTGTCATCCCAGCGCGGCGTTGCCTGGCGCAACGCCGCGCTGCGTGTACGAGGACTTGACGGCATCCTCTCATCCTCCCTACAAAAATCCCCCTTCCCTGGGGAAGGGGGGGCAGGGGGCTTAAGAAACACGCCTATCGTGTCATCCACAAGCACTGGGTATGTTTCATTTCAGTTGTAGTTCAGGGCCTTGTACCCGTTTTAGCCGCCCACAAGCCGTCCACATAGACTACGGCCACCCAACGCAAATGAAACACAACAATATCAGATTGGTGCAAATTTACGCAGATGCGGAGTTAAAAACGCACGCAGCGTCTGTTGCACCTCCTCCGGCGGGCGCTCCGCGTCGATGATGCGCCAGCGCGACGGTTCAGCCACTGCCAGTTCCAGGTAGCCGGCGCGCACGCGCTCGTGGAAGGCCAGCGCCTCGCGGTCAAGGCGGTTGAGCGCCTCGCCGCTGTGAGCGCGGCGCTGCAAACCGACCTCCGGCGACACGTCCAGGTACAACGTCAGATCGGGGATCAGGCCTTGCACGGCAAACTCTGTGATGAGGCGCAAAGTCGCCAGCGGCAAGCCGCGTCCATAGCCCTGATAGGCGTAGGTGCTGTCGAAATAGCGGTCGCACAGCACGATCTTTCCGGCAGACAGCGCCGGGCGGATGACCTCCGCTACATGCTGGGCGCGAGAGGCGGAGTAGAGCAGGATTTCGGCTTGCGGCGCCATTTCGACGTGGGCGCAGTCGTGTAGCACGTCACGAATGGCCTCGCCGATGCGCGTGCCGCCCGGTTCCCGCGTTGCCAGCAGTGGATACCCCTGCGCGGTTAGCCATTCGGCCAGCCAGCGCGCTTGCGTCGTCTTGCCGCTGCCATCGGGTCCTTCCAGGGTGATCAATAGTCCTGTTGTCATCTGTTTCTGTCGGCAGGTTAAGCAGTCGTCGTTACGCAGTTGCCTGTTTTCACCGCGGAGGTCGCTGAGAACGCCGCAAAAGCTTAGCCAAACTCGGCGCACTCGGCGGTAAAATAACACCTGTTTGCGTAAGTCCCGTACTATCGGCTTCTGCGGCTGCTGAAGCCAAAATCTCTGGAGGTGATTTACCCCTCGCGGTAGATGCGCACGCTGCGGTGTGGCTCTTTGCCATGCGAACGCGAGGTGAGATTAGCATTCTGCGCCATCTCGTGTTGGACGCGCCGGATGAAAGAGTTTTGCGGGGCGAGGTCAACTGCTTCCTCTTCGCCGCCTGACACCCGGCGGATGGCGTTTTCCGTCTCTTGCAACGCCAGGGTGTAGGGATCCGCTTCTTCTTCAGAGATTTGGAAGAGGTTCATCAAAAAGGATTCCATCTGCGCGGCCGTATTCGCCCGCAACGCAAAGACCGGGATATTGCGGCTCTCGGCGTCGAGGACTACGTGCGGCCGCTTGCGATAATACTGCTTGGACGTGACCAGCACATGCGCCTCGCCCAGGTTATCGACGATGCGCACCGGCACATGGAGCACCTGCGCGGCACGGATCAGCCGGTTGCGGGCCACGCCGAAGGGGTAAACCCGCTTTTCCTTGAGCTTGCGCCGGCCGATCACATTTTCGACCGTCTCAAAATTCCGCGTCAGGGGCGGGCGTTCGTCGTCGTCGCTTTCCTCCTCCGACCAGTCAAGCTGTTCCATCCGCACTTCACCGTCATCGTCCCGGTAACGCAGCACCTCGGGGCGGGGATGGCCGCGGAGCAGTGCATCGACGGCCTGGGCCACATCATCGCGCACCAGCAGCCGCTGGCGGTCCTGGATTTCGACCAGCACGTCAAAGGTGGGTGGGGCGCGGCGTTCGAGCACCGTCTTTTGCGTCCCCCGGCGGCGCGCTTCCTCGTCGGAGAGCGTGACGCTTTCGATGCCGCCGACCAGGTCGGAGAGGGTGGGGTTGAGCAACAGGTTTTCGAGCGTGTTGCCGTGCGCCGTGGCGATGAGTTGCACGCCGCGTTCGGCAATCGTGCGCGCTGCCAGTGCCTCCAACTCGCGCCCGATCTCGTCGATGACGATGACCTCCGGGTTGTGGTTCTCCACAGCCTCGATCATCACCTCGTGCTGCAAACTGGGCAGGGAGACCTGCATCCGCCGCGCACGGCCGATCGCCGGGTGTGGGATGTCGCCGTCCCCGGCAATTTCGTTGGACGTGTCCACGATGACCACGCGCTTTGTCTCGGCGAGCACACGGGCCGCCTCGCGCAGCATCGTCGTCTTGCCCACGCCGGGCCGGCCTAGCAACAAAATGCTGTTGCCGGAGGCGATCAGGTCATCAATGATGGCAATCGTCCCAAAGACCGCGCGTCCCACGCGACAGGTGAGACCCACGACCGTCCCCTTACGGTTGCGGATGGCGGAGATGCGGTGCAACGTCCGCGCGATGCCGGCGCGGTTGTCCGCGTCGAAATCGCCGACGCGCTCGACGACGCCATCGATGTCCTCCTGCGTCACCTCGCGTTCTAACAGGACTATTTCCCTATCCGTATATCGCGCCGTCGGAACGCGGCCCAGGTCCAAAATCACCTCAAGCAAATCGTCGCGGCGGCCTTCTTTTTCCAACATATCCTGGATGGCGGCTGGCAGCACGTGCATCAACGCATCTAAATCATCTACAATCAACTGAGTCGTTTTTGTCATAGAGCTTTTTTATTCGTATCTATTCAGGCTAGTAAACCTGACGAAGCCACTTATTCCCTATACCAGGTTTGGCGTAGACTTTGGTAGGCCAGGTGCTTCTGTATGACATTTCTATAAGCCCATCCCTCCTGCCCCCCTTCCCCTCAGGAAGGGGGATTTTGGGAGGGGGTGTGGCGGGCGGCGAAGCCGCCCGCCACACCCCCTCTTTTTCGCCCCCTTCTTCCCCGCTTGCGGGGGAGAAGGGGGTTGGGGGATGAGAGGGTCAGCACCTGCCGAAGGGGTAACCTATTATGTGCCCTCCCCAAAGTCCCGTTCGCCACCTGGCAAAGGTGGCTGAATAGTTACTTTTATTCTAGCGGTGAAGTCAGAATGATTCTACTACTGTGATTGTACCACAAAGTTGGGTAGTCAGATAGTCAAGTTGACATCCACCCCTTTCCATTTACAATTCGCTTTCGATAGACTGAACTAACGACTCTGTGACGACCCGACTAGCGGAGGGGACTATGATTAAGAAACTCACCAGCGCTGAGATTCGCCGGACATTCCTGGATTACTTTGTCGAGCGCGGACATACCCTTGTGCCGAGCGCCAGCCTGGTGCCGACGGACGATCCGACGTTGCTATTCACCAATGCCGGTATGAACCAGTTCAAGGACGTCTTCCTGGGGACGGGAAGCCGGCCCTATACCCGCGCCGTCGATACCCAAAAATGTATGCGTGTTTCCGGCAAGCACAATGATTTGGAGGATGTCGGTCACGACGGCACCCACCACACGTTTTTCGAGATGTTGGGCAACTGGTCGTTCGGCGATTATTACAAAAAAGAAGCTATCGCCTGGGCCTGGGATCTGCTGACCCGCGTCTATGGGCTGGACAAGAACCGGCTCTGGGTCACCATTTTCGAGGATGACCGGGGCACTTTGCCGCGCGATGACGAGGCCGCCATATACTGGCGCACCCTGACCGACATCGACCCGGAGCATATCTTGTCGTTTGGGCGCAAGGATAACTTCTGGATGATGGCCGACACCGGCCCCTGCGGTCCCAACAGCGAGATCAACTACGACCGTGGCCCCGAGGCCTGCGACAAACAAGGTGTGCCGGGCCACATTTGCCGCGTCAACGGCGATTGTCCTCGCTTCACCGAAATCTGGAACCTGGTCTTCATCCAATACAACAGTCTGGGCAACGGGCAACTGGAACCGTTGCCCGCCAGACACGTCGATACGGGCATGGGTTTCGAGCGCATGGTCGCGCTTCTACAAGGTGTGCCTACCAACTACCATACCGATCTTTTCTGGCCCATCATCGAGCAGACACAGGCTCTGGCCGGGCACACCGACGCCGAGCGCGAGGCCAACATCGTCGCCTACCGCGTCATCGCCGACCACATCCGCGCCGGCGTGTTTCTGGTGGGCGACGGCGTCCTCCCGTCCAACGAAGGACAGGGCTACGTGTTGCGCATGGTATTGCGCCGCGCCATCCGCTACGGACGCAAACTCGGTTTCACCCGGCCTTTTATGGCCGAACTGGCCGGGTTGGTCATCTCTATGATGGGACAGGCCTTCCCGGAACTGCCGTCACGCACCGATTTCATCCAGGCCACCATCACCGGTGAAGAAGAGCGTTTCCTGCACACTCTCGACCAGGGTTTAACCCGTCTCGACGCGGTTGTCGCCGACGTCAAGGCGCGCGGTGAGATCGTTATTCCCGGCGACGTGGCCTTTTTCTTGCACGATACGCTGGGTCTGCCGTTTGAGGTGACCCGCGATATTGTCGCCGAACACGGTCTGACGGTAGATGAAGCAGGCTACCACGTTGCGCGTGAGGAACAACGCATGCGGGGACGGGCTGCCGGTGATTTCCAGATGGAAACCGACCGCCATAGCCTGCTCTATCCTCTCCTCTATGAGTGGATCGCGGAGCAAAAGGGCGCTCACGCCCTCGAGTTCGATCCATACAGTGCGCTGGAAGTTCAAACTCGCGTGGCCGGCATCGTGCGCGGTGACAGGTTGGACACCGAGGCCACGCCCGGCGAAGCTGTGGAACTGGTGTTGGAGAAAACCTGTTTCTACGTCGAATCCGGCGGCCAGGTCTCTGACACCGGCTGCATCCGTGGGCCGGATTGGGAAGTGAGCGTCGAGGATACACGTCGCCCCATCGAAGGCATGATCGTCCACATCGGGCGCGTTGTGAACGGGCATCCCCGCGTGGGCGATGGGGTGATCGCCCAGGTAGATGCCGACCGTCGCCGGGATATTGCCCGCAACCACACCGCCACGCACCTATTGCACCGCGCGCTACGCGACGTTCTGGGCAGTCACGTGGCGCAGGCCGGGTCGCTGGTTAGTCCCGAGCGCTTACGCTTCGACTACAATCACGAGAAACCGCTGACCGCCGAGCAGCGCACGGAGATCGAGTGCCGTGTCGTCGAGGCGGTGTTGGCGAACTACGCGGTCGATGCCCGGCAGGAGGCCTACCGCGACGCGCTCAGCCAGGGTGTGACCGCGCTCTTCGGCGAAAAGTATGGTGACGTGGTGCGCGTCCTGCGCGTGGGCAGCGCCGGTGCGCCGTTCAGCCAAGAGTTGTGCGGCGGGACACACGTCACCCGCACCGGCGACATTGGGCCGTTCCTCATCACCTCCGAAAGCGGCATCGGAGCGGGGTTGCGCCGCATCGAAGCCGTCACCGGACGCGGCGCGCTCAAGGCGATGCAGGCCATGCGCGCACGTCAGGAGCAGGCCGCGGCTTTGCTCGGCGGCGCGGCGGACGAGTTGCCGCAGCGCATCGAGCGCTTGCAAGAGGAATTGCGCGATGCCCACAAGGAGATCGAGACCCTCACGCGCAAACTGGCCCACGCCGATTTTCAATCCCTGCTCAACAAAGTTGTGGAGATCGACGGCGTCCCCGTGCTCGCCGCCCGCGTCGATGTTCCCGACGCCGATATGTTGCGCGAGATGGCCGACTGGTTCCGCGACAAGATGCAGGGCGGCGTTATCGTGCTTGGCACGGTGATCGACGCTAAACCCTTGCTGATCGCGGCGACGACGAAGGCGCTCGTCCAGGAACGCGGCGTCCACGCGGGATACCTCGTCCGTGACCTGGCGCGCGTGGTAGGCGGCGGCGGCGGCGGGCGTCCTGATATGGCGCAGGCCGGCGGGCGTGATCCATCCAGGCTGACGGAAGCGCTGGACCAAGTCCCGGCGCTGGTACGGGCTATGCTGGTGAAATAATGCCGGTGGGAGGACAAACACAATCCGTGAACGTCATACGCATCACACCGGCCGATGATCGTTACACTATACGCGCGGCATTGAGCCATACGGCGGAATCCCGTGTTCTGCTGGTCCTGCCGTGGGACGTCGAAAAAGGGTGGATGCACCCTCTGGATTATGAGCTTTTGTTCCGCGAGGCGCAAAAGCGTGGGCTGGAAGTGGCCTGGGTTATCGATGACATAGCCCGGCGTCCTTTGGCGCGCGCGGCGGGTTTTCCGCTTTTCCGCAGTGAGGAAGCCGCTCAGGAACATCTCGCCCGCCAGGGTGCTTTTCCGCCCCTGCGTGTCCCCCCACAACCGGTGCCTCCCCACCGTCCCTGGTGGGCCGAAACGCCGGAACAGCCTAAACCGCCGCGGCAGCATCGTCAACCGCTGGGGGTGATCATCCTGGAAGTGGGTGTGATGGGGGTAGTGTTGATCACGTTGATCGGGGCGGCTTTTTTGTCGTGGCCGTCGGCGCACGTCGTCCTCGTGCCGCAGGGGATGACGTACTCGCGTACCGTCGCCGTCTCCGTAGACCCGACGTTGACGGAGGTGGATGTGCAGCGCAGCCTTATCCCCGCGCGGCGCATCGGCGATGAATTTGAGAGTTACGTGGAAATCGGCACGAGTGGTCGGGGGTTTGCGCTTTCCGGACGCGCTACCGGGCAAGTGCTCTTCACCAATTTACTCGGTCAGGATTATCGCGTTCCTGAAGGCACTGTGGTGCGCACGACGTCCGGATCTTACCCGGTGCGCTTCGCCACCACTCAAGAGGTCATCATCCCGGCCTTTGGGCAGGTGATGGCCCCCATCGAAGCGCTGGAAGAAGGGCCCAGCGGCAATGTCGATCCCTACCAGATCAATTTGATTGAAGGCGTCGTTGGCTTTGCCGCGCGGGTGACGAATCCCGACGCGACGGCCGGCGCGGAAAGCACCGCTGTGGCTACCGTCGCCGAAGCCGATCGCGAGCGTGCCTGGAATCTGGCGGCCCAACAAGTGATGGCCGAAGCCTACAACGGCTTGCAAGATTCGGCTTATCTCGAAGCGGGGGAGTTTCTGCCCAACCAGGCTTTGGTCATTCAGTCCATCCCCAAGCAGGCTTACACGCACATGGTCGGCGAAGAGACGCCCGTGTTGGGATTGGCCTTGCGTCTGTTGGTGACCGGACAGGCCGTCAATGTGACGAATGTGCAGGCCGTCGCCTACCGCCAACTGGCGTTGCAATTGCCGGAGGGCTATACTTTGCAAGATGCCCGTTTCGAATACGGCGAGGCCGCCGAAGAAGATGTCGGGCCGGGGCTATTCACCTTCTATGTGACGGCGCATGGTCTGGCTACGGCGAAGATCGATACCGAGAAGGCTATGCACCTGATCCGGGGCAAACCGCCGGAGGAGGCAGCGACGTTGTTGATGGAATCTCTGCCGCTGGCCCAGCCGCCGATGATCAGCGTCAAACCCGGCTGGTTCCCCTTCCTGCCGTTCTTGCCCATTCGCATGGTGATCGAAGTTATCCCCGCGGACTGGCAAGGGTAGACGGATGCGCTATCTGGCTCTGGATTTGGGTGAGCGCCGCATCGGCGTTGCCGTCAGTGACGCGCTAGGGATACTGGCGCGTCCGCTCGAAATCTTCCGACGTACTTCGCGCGCGGCGGACTTTGCCCACATCGGCGCGCTGGTGACCGCCAACCAGGTCGATGCCGTCGTGGTGGGGTTGCCGCTCAATATGGACGGCTCCGTAGGCCGGCAGGCCGCATGGGTCAGCGATTACAGCACGGCCCTGGCCGCCGCCATTGCCGTCCCTGTCTACCTCTGGGATGAGCGTCTGACGAGTGAAGAGGCCGCCGATGTCATGCGCGCCCAGGGAAAATCCCCTCTTAAAGGTACGCTTGACGCTGTCGCGGCAGCCGTGATCCTGCAAAGCTATCTGGACGCGCACCGTCAACAGTAGGGCGAGTTGCCAACTCGCCCTATATCAAACCAACTCTTTTCAAAGGGGCCATGTATGAAACGTAGGTTAATCGTAGGGAGTATTTTGCTGGCGGCCTTTGTGTTGCTAGGATGTTCGCTGGAATCGCTCTACCTGGGTTTCTACATCGACAGCAAGTCCGAGGAACTGGCGCAGCCTGCCGGGACCGACGATACACCGATCAACTTCACCGTTGAACCCGGCGAGAGTGTGGCGGAGGTGGCGGGTGATCTCAAGGCGCAGGGGTTGATCAGCGACAATGAGCTTTTCCGCCGCTATGTGCAGTACAAGGGGCTGGACGCCGGCATCCAGGCCGGGACGTACACGCTGAACAAGACGATGACCATCCCAGAGATCGCGCAGACATTGCAAAAGGCTGCCGCGCAGGAGCAACAGGTGACCATTCCTGAGGGGAAGCGCCTGGAAGAGGTCGCGGCGCTGGTAGCCGAGCAGACGACGATTCCGTCAGACACGTTCTTGCAGATGGCGCAGACCGGCTGGCAAGGCTCCGCTTTGCCCCAGACTTACGGCTTCCTCGCGCAAGTTCCGCTGACCGGGACGCTGGAAGGGTTGCTCTTCCCGGATACCTATCGCCTGTCGTTGGACGCTACCGCTTACGATCTCATCGACCGGATGCTGGCGAACTTCGAGCGCCAGGTCACGCCGGAAATCCAACAGCAGTTCAGCGCTCATGGTTTGAGTTTCTACGAGGGCATCATCCTGGCATCCATTGTGGAGCGCGAGGCCGTCATCGATGCTGAACGCCCGATCATTGCGGGCGTCTTCTACAATCGCCTGCGCGATGGCTGGACGCTGTCTTCGTGTCCCACGGTGCAGTACGCGCTGGGCTACCGTCCCGACGAGGAAACCTGGTGGAAGCCACAGCTTTTCTTCGGCGATTTGGAGGTCGATTCGCCGTACAACACTTATCGCCATCTGGGGTTGCCGCCCGCGCCCATCGCCAGTCCCGGCCTGCACTCCATCCAGGCGGCGGCGAATCCCGCCGAAACAGAGTATTATTTCTTCATGGTGAACTGCGTCAAGAACGACGGCAGCCATTTCTTCGCCCGGACGGAGGCCGAACATCTGGTAAACTTTGAGGCGTGCGGAGGGGTGTATAGTACGCCGTAGGTTGTGCGACAGAGCTGACTCTCTCATTCCCTCAGTCCCCTTCTCTCCTGCAAGCGGGGAAGAAGGGGGCGAAAAAGCGGGGGTGTGGCAGGCGGCGAAGCCGCCTGCCACACCCCCTATACAGAAAGCCCCCCTTCCCCCGGGAAGGGGGGCAGGGGGAATGGGCTGATAGAAACACGCCTATCTCGTCATCCAAAAGTGCCTGGCATACCAAAATCCGCGCCAAATCTGGTATGGAATAAGTTGTTTCGCCAGGTTAACTAGCCTGAATAGATACCAATGAAATACACCCTTTTCATTATGGCGCCGGCGTCAGTGTAGGTGTCAGTATCAGTGTGGGTGTCAGTGTCGGCGTGGGTGTGGGAGTGCGGGTGGAGTACCAGCCGATGCTGCCCGTCCCGACGCAAGGATTGTAGTCCCATCCCAACGTGACGCGGAAATCGACCTGGCTGCCTTCGGTTGGTTCAGCCGTCACATCGCTCTGCTTGAGGCGGTAGAGGGTCATCAACCTGGCAATCGGCGACCCCTTGCTGGTCGTTGTATAGTCGGTGATGGTCGTGTGGGGGACACCGTCAGTGGGCTGGACTGTTGGCACTTCAAAGCCCTCCAGGCGCAGGCGATAAGCCGCCACGTCGCCCCAGCCACTGTTGCCGGAGCCGTTCCACACTTCCACGCGATAGGCGCGCTGCGCCGCGCGGCTGGTCACCGGGGGCTGAGCCGCTTCCTGTATAAAGGTGTATAGCGCTTCGTATTGTGGAATCTGCACCGAACCGCGAACTGGCACCGTCGCTCCACTGACCAGGGGGGGACGAATAAAGCGGCTCTTGATATCGCGCATGTCCAGCCTCATGGCGACGGGTGCGAGGTAAAGGAGTTCCGGCAGTCCCATATCCGTCACTACCGACTCCTGGTACACGTTCCACAAATCGGGGACGTGGGTGAGCATATTCTGGTTCAACGCCTGTTCCAGGATCGCGCGGAGCACCTGCTGCTGGCGGCGATGACGGTCAAAGTCGGAAGTATTCCAGCGGGAACGGACGTACCACAAGGCATACTTGCCGTTCAAATGTTGCACCCCCGGTTCAAAATCGATGTCCGTCTGACCGGTCTCCGATTCTGGGTCGGGGTAAGTGTCGTGGAAGGGGCACTCGACGACAATATCCACGCCGCCCACGGCGTCGACGAGGGTGCGATAGCTGTCGAAGTTGACCATCGCGTAATAGTGAATCGGCAGGCCGAAGTTGTACTCGATCGTGGCCTTGATCAAGGCCGGGCCGCCGCCGGGATAGGCAGTTGCTTTCGCCCGTAAATAGGCGGTGTTGATCTTGTCCAATCCCCAGGTGGGAATCCAGGCGTAATAATCGCGGGGGATCGAGATCATGCTGACCGAGGGAACGTCGGGGAAGATCGAGACAATCATCAAAACGTCGGTACGGGCGATTTGGGTGCCGGTGCTATCGCTGCCGAGTAAGAGGATGTTGATGGTGCCCTTGGGCTGTTCGAGCAGTGGCATCGGTGTCGGCTGCTCCAGCAGTGATGTGACCACGGCTGAAGTGGTCAACACCGGCGTTGCGGCCGCCGGTAACTCAAGCGGCGCCGGGGTGGGGATGAACGTTGGCGTCGGCGAGGGCGTCCGCGTGGGGCGCGGGGTTGGCGTCCATGTGGGCGGAACCGGGGTCGCCGTATCGGTAGGCATGGGGGTCACGGTGGGAGTGGAGGTTATGGTTGGCGGTGATGCGGTTGCTGTACTGGGGGAAGTGGGAGTCACCACCACGGTGACTTCAGGCGCGGCATGATGCCCCCACGCCTGAACACCGACAGCCGCCAACACGATCAAGGCGGCGAGAATCAACCATGCCAGGAACTGCGTCAAACGTTTCATAGACATACCTTAAGCTCAGTTACCCTTGCGCAGGCTGCAAATGACAAGAGCACTTTTCATGACAAAATCTACCCTAGACTGAGCCATCATACCATGCCCTGCGGGAAAAGCAATTTGACAGGGTATAGTGCAAATTATGGGGAGACGCTGTAGCCGGTCTCTAACCGCGCCCGCCAGTGCCCGGCGGTGGCTCGGTCAGAGACTGGCCATAGCTCTTCAGGCACAATGATCAGATGAGCGTCTTCCCTTTTCCAATAATCTGTCTGGTAAACTTTTAGTCTTGTGAACGTAGCAACTTTTTCAATGGCTTACCCTCTATCCCTTTCTCCCGCTTACGGGGGAAAGGGGGGAATTTTTTTAGGGGGGGGTGCCTCTCCCGCCCTAGTTTGCTGGGGAGGGGCAATCTCCTCATAGCACACCGTACTGACAGGATTAAACGATTACTCTGGCTTATACCCCATTTGACAGGGGGGGGCTTTCCGTTAGGATAGGGATATGGCAAAGGGGAAGGTGGGGTTGGGACGGCGGGGCGAGGCGCTGGCGGCCAAGGCGTTGCAGCAGCGCGGCTTCAGCATTGTGACGCAGAACTGGCGTTGCCGCGAGGGGGAAGCGGATTTGATCGCGCAGCGGGCCGGCGAGTGGTATTTCATCGAGGTGCGCACCCGACGCGGAACAGGCTACGGCAGCCCGGAAGAATCGCTCACACCGCGCAAGTTCGCGCGGATGGAGGCCGTCGCCCGCTGTTATCTCGGCGACCAGGGCACGGATGAGGCGCGGGACGTCGTCTGGCATGTGAGCTTCGTCGCCGTGGCGTTGGATAGCGCCGGGCGGCTCGAACGGATTACGGTGTATCTCGATCCTGAGAGCGAGCCGTGGGAGGTGTTATAAAAGGGGGTTTTTGCCGGCGCAGCGCGCCGGCAATAGCCCCTTTGCACAAGAACCAATCCGTTATGGCATTACACATCCAAACACATCGCATAGCGTATCTTGTTGCCACACACCTCCTAGCCCTTTGAACAATTGAGTTCCGTTCGAAGGGATATGACCAATGACTGGAATCACAGTGTCAGGTTTCTCCTCGGTCGCCACCATAGTCGGGTATGTGATTTGTAAGTAGGGAGCGTAGCTGGAGCCGGCTTCCTTTGTCGCAAAACTACGCCAGGATGAATCGGAACCGGAGTGTTCCGGTCCTCGCAGCATCACGCCGTAATTGGGCAGTGTCCCGTTGACCCAACCCCGTACCAGGTTCGTCACGTCAATCGAGTACCACCCAAACTGGGTTGCGTTAGCAATAAGCGGGACTGAACCGTAGGCTTCGCCAATTGTAGGCGCGGTATTCCAGGTCACACTCGTCTCAGACCAATTCGAGCTGATACGATAGCTCGTGATAGTACGCGAGTAATTCTCATAGTCGTAGTAACCGACATAAAACACACGAAGAACCGCGCTGTTGATCGATGCATATGCTGGAATCTCGGAAAGATCAAATCTAAGCAAGCTGCGCACAATTTGTGCGTCTGGATTGAGAAGATCATCGTAACCAGCCCACATGTCAGAAGTTGTTCCAGCGTTATTGCTCGGATACCCTTGCAAGATGCAAGCATCTCCGACCACATCGAGCGTAGTTGGCAACTCTGGCAGCGGCGGATAACCTCGTAACACCAACGGCAAGTAGATATACTGCGTTTCCAGGAAGTTGATGGTGAAGGCGTCGGTGTCCGTCAACCCGCCGGTGTCCGTCACCTGGACTTCGACCGGGACGGTGCCCACATAGCCGGCTGTGGGATGGATGTCGATGTAGCGGTTGGAATCCAGCGAGATTCCCGCGCCGGCCGGCGGCGAGTTGAAGAGGGTGTAGGTCATCACATTGTTGGCATCCAGGTCATCGGAGGCGTAAGTCCACAGGTCGATGGCGTTGTCTCGGCTCTCGCCGGGGGCAAGCGTCAGGTCCGGCAGGCCGGATAGCGTCGGCGCAGTGTTGGCCGTGGTGAAGATTCCGGAAGCAACCAGTGCATAGGGCTGTGGCCCGTGTGGGACGTTGTAACCATTCACAGTGACGGTGTATATGCCGGTCGCAGGAGTGGCGATATCGATGCCTTCCAGGTTGTTGACACGGTCGTGCGGTGTAGCAGCGGCAGCACTACTGACTACGGCGTGGAACATATAATCCTCGGTCGTCACTTTGCTCCAGGCAGTGCCGTCGTAATCCCAACTGCGGCTATTAGGCGCGGTATTGTCGTAGAACCAGGCCAGTTGATCGTTCGGCAAGCCGATTGCCAGGAAGAAGTCGCCACTGTTAATCGTCACATTGGCGGATGTGAAATCGATGACATGCCAACCTTCGCTGCGGATCGTGCTCGATCCAGAGGCCAATACAGAAGTGGGGCCAGATGTATTGTTTCCAGTATACACGTACCAGGTGAATGTCTGTGGATAACTGGCGGCGGCCAACAGGAAGATCCCCGTCTGCAACGTCACCGGGTATTGGCTGGGCGTAAAGCGCACGGCAGCTTGAGTACCGGCTCCCCCTATCCAATAGTTACTTTCAAAGCCGCTATCGTATGCCAGGTACTGACTCGCGCCGCGCCGGTTGGCGTTGTTCGGATAGTAAGTCATCCCGCCGGGCCCGATGACGGTCACGTCCAGGTCATTCACCAATCCCCCTGCTGCAGTAGGCGAACCGGGGTAGTCCGTCCACGCCAATGTGACACGGAAAGGCTCGGCAGAACTGGTGATCTGATAGTGATAGACCTCGCTGTCATCCGTATCCAGGCCGCTCGTCTGATCCACGAAGGTCATCTGGCGCGGCGCCGTGGGGAAGATGCTGTTCTGGATGTCGACGCGCCCCCATCCGGCGACATTCGTGGGCCGGGTGGTAGAGATTTCCTGTGTTGAGCCGGTGCCGTACTGACCGGGGTAGATGTCTGTTGCGCCGTTGACCAGCGTGGCCTTGAGCAACGCCGCCGACGGCGTGCTGTGGCCCTTGACATCGGTATAGAACTGGCGCACGATCGCTGCCGCGCCCGCTGTCAGCGGGGTGGACATGCTGGTGCCGCCCATATACATATAATTCGCATCGATTTCTCCCCACCCCGTTGCGCTTGCCTGGGACGATCGGGTGGAAGCGATGAACGTCCCCGGTGCAACGATGTCCGGCTTATAACGTCCATCCAGGGCCGGGCCACGGCTGCTGAACGCTGCCAAACCGGCGGTATTGTTGGCCAGCCGGTCACTGTTCACCGGGGCAGCGGGATAATCCGTAGGCCAGGAACCACCCCAGGTGGAGGTAAACGTGGGTCGGTCATTCTCCGAAGCCCCGACGGTGACGCAGTTCTTCGCCGTGGCGGGACTGCCCAGGGAGTAAAGATCGACAACGCCATCCGAGTTAGCATCAATACCTGAGTTGCCCGCCGAGAAGAAGATGGCAAAATTCTTGTAGCCCCACATAAACTGATCCACCGCCTCGGAATCGGTAGTATATTGCCCGGATACATCGCTGCCCCAGCTATTCGTGTGCAGGTTTGCCCCGCCCGTTCTGGCCTGGTCGAAGAGGGTATTGAGGTCCAGTGGAATGCCACTTAAGGCTTTCGTGGTGTTATTTTCCACAGCCTGCATGATCAGGCTGGCCTCCGGCGCCATGCCCACATACGCAGTTTCCGGGTACGTGTGCGAAGCCGGCGTCGCGCCGGAGAGATCGCCGTTGCCGAGCACCGAGCCGGACACATGCGTGCCGTGCCCGCTGTTGACGTCGCTTGCGCCGTCGCCCACCCGGTCGTAAATCGTCGTCACGCGCGAAACGCCGCTGCCGTTCTCGAAGTCGTCGTGGAGCGAAGCCGGCGCGGTTGAACCTTGATCCAGGCCGGTGTCGCACACTGCGACCGTTTGCCCCGCGCCATAAAGGCCGTGCGTGTCCCAAACCTCGCGTACACCCATGATGTTGTCTGAGTGGTCGTTGTACAACCGCCATTGTGGCGCCGGCTCGATCCAGCGCACGCCGGACAGCGCCGCCACCTCTGCCAGCGCCGTTGTGGGGAGCGTTATCTTGAGCTTACTTTGCCACTCTGTCTGACTTTGATCGAGGACTTGCCCCCCCATCTTTTCGATCAGCGACGCAATCGGCGCCACCGGCTCGCCACGGAAAACGCTGACCACCAGCGTAAGCACACCGTCATCGTCCAGTGCGATCCCCCCGGTCTGTTTGCCGTTTGCATTGGAAGGCGTGCTGGCGACGGCAGTCTCATTCGCCCTCGCGGCGCGGGATAACAGATCGGGCGTCATCCGGTACGCCGGCTGGTAGAGACCGATCCAACGTACCTGTGCCTGCCGTTCGATGACAGCGCGAGTTGCGTTGTCCATCTTGACGATAAAGGCGAAGTCGGGGATGTAGTCGAACACGTCCGCCCCCGCAGTTTTCAGCGCTTCCACCTCGGCGGCATGGAGCGGTCCCCGGAATTGGACCAGGTAATAGCCCAGGCCGTCGCCGGGATAAGCGGCGAGGTGCAAAGCCTGAGCGGTGCTGCCCGGCGCGGCTTCCCCAAGTGGGTCGAACGTTCCGATGGCTAAACGCAGGGGCAGTCCGGCCATCTCCGGCTGTGACGCTGCTTCCGGCGTAGCCGAATAGACCGCGCGGTTAACGCGCCATGGCGACAGTAAACTGGTCACCACCATCACACACAGAACAACACTCTCCAACATCCTCCGGTGAATTTTCATCGAGATTCTCCTTTGAAAAATAGAAAAATAGTTAAAAGCTGCAAGTTGAAAGTTGAGAAATCCACTGTCCCACACAGCGACTCAAAACCACCCCCCTCTAAGCTTAAGTTTAGTGATCGAAAAATAGTAGAGGCACCTTAACAAAAAGGAAACCGCTGGTAAAGTAGCTGCATGTTAGCCAAACAGTGACTCCAACAGTTTCATGATACAGTATACCAGTGTTTTGAAAAACGGACTCGGTTCTAAAGTATGTTGGTAGGTTCAAGGGACGGCACAGCAGGTCTGGGGGAATGCACAGATGAACATCATAGAACGTGGGAAAGCTTTCCTGAAACAGTTGCAGGAGTTGGCCCAGCGGACAGCGTGGAACTGGAAACACTGCCCACACTGTGGGCGTGGGTGGACGATCAAGAATGGGGGGTATTGGCGTCAGCCGTGGGGGCTTTGCAGGGCGTGAGAGCCTCCGGGTGCAACGACATCTCTGCTATAATTGCCAGAAGACGTATGCGGAGACCTCGCCGTTTTTGGTGCGTGGAAGTTGGTACTATCGGGAAGTGCATCGTGCGGCGCTAGATTACTGGCAGCACTGAGGCACCTCGTTGCGGCGGACGGCCGAGGTATTGCGTTGGTGGATGGGACAGCAGGAGCGCTGGCGTTTGTGGCGGCCGCTGGACAAGCCCACGCGCCCACGTTGTTCCCTGGCGGCCAGCACGGTGCAGCGCTGGCTGGAGGGTGCTGGTCAGCGCGCGGTGGAGAGTGTGCCGGAACAGTTGGCAGGGATTGGGGGAACCCAAGAGGTGGGCACCGATGGCTTGTGGGCGAAGTTGAAAGGGAGCGTCGTGCGGGTGGTGCTACTGGCCGTCGATAGTGTTAGCGGGTTGCCCTATTCGCCCGTGGTAGTACACGATGAGGACAGCGCCAGCGCGTGGGAAAAGCTGTTTAGCCGGGCGCAGGCCGCGGGGTTGGACCTGCAGAAGCTCCGCGGTCTCTGTTCGGACGGGGGCCCAAGGCCTGCTCGTCTATGTGCGCCGTGATTTGTTCTGGGTACTCCAGCAACGCTGTGTGTGGCATATCTGGCGGAACTTGAGTGGCGAACTCGCCCGTGCGGTGAGTCAGGCGGCGCACGGACTGGCGGAGAGCGCTGCCGAAACCATGCGCGTCCAGGTGCGGGGCGAGAACGTCACTATCGTCATCCCGTGCAAAGTGCCCTCCAAGTCGCCGGAGTACCGCCCGGACAAGTCAGTTACCTGGATGCTTTGGGCGTTTGAACGCTCACAGAACCACCGTCGCTGCCTGGACATCCAGCAGCGACGGTGCAGGGCAAACTTACCCACCAATGAGTCTGAAGGTGCTGACCAACACCCTGTCAAACTCGCCAACACAAGCTAGAACCGAGTCGAGACATTGAAGTTTCAAGCGGGCAAAGTAACATGTTTTAGATCCACGCGCCGGCTATGGATTGGCTTGCTCTTGCTGGCGACGGCGCTGCGTCTGCCGGCGCCGGATTGGGATGCTCCTTCCTCAGACGTGGGCATGGCAATGGCCGCGCACCCGGATGAGCGCTTTCTGCTCGGTGTGGCGCAGGCGACGCCGCTGTGGGGCGATCCCAACGCGGCGTCACCAGATTTCCCCTATGGACATCTGCCGGTCTATGTGGCGCGCCTCTTCGTGTTGGTTGCGCCCACCGCCGATCCACTGATCGCGCTGCGGCTCTTTTCCGGGCTGATAGGCGTGTTGTTGGTCGCCCTCGCCGGCGCGTGGGGACATACCCTCGCCGGCAGACGTGGCGCTGCGGCAGAGTGGGGAGCACTGCTCGCTGCTGCACTGATGGCTTGCGCGCCATTTGCCATCCAGCAGGCGCGCTTCTACACCGTGGATCCATTGGGTGCGGCGCTGGCTTCCGGCGCCATCCTCGCGGCAACCCGCCGTCGCTGGCCGCTTGCCGGGATGCTCTCCGGGCTGGCATTGGCGTGCAAAACGTCGCTGGCGTGGTGTGCGGTGGTGGTTGGGGTGGGATATGTATTGTGGGTGATTCAAATACACCTCGCGCCCTACACATCCCGTCTACTGTCTACTGTCTACCATCTACTTGTGCACGTACTGCTCCCTCTGACCCTTGCCTTTGTCCTCGCCTCGCCGTGGGCGGTACTGCGGCCGGCGGCGTCCTGGAACGGCCCGGCGATTCAAGCGCTGATGGCGGCCGGACGCTTCGATTTCCCGTACACGCGTCAGTACGCAAGGACGTGGCCTTTTCTCTACCCATTGGTGCAGATGGCGCTGTGGGGATTGGGACCGGCGGCGACGCTTTTGGGAATCGTCGGGATGGTAGCGGCATGGCGCCGTTGGCGGCGGCTCCCGTTCACGCCGGGACTTGCCATTGTCTGGATGCTGACGTACTTTTTGATGACGGCCGGGCTGTACGTCAAGTTTCCTCGCTATCTCTTGCCGCTTTATCCGGTGTGGGCGGGATGGGCGGCGTCGGCATGTGTCCGACGCCAGAAGAGCCATGTCGTGCGCCGGGGGCTGGCCGTGCCGGCCCTTGTTACCACGGCGCTGTTGGGCTGGGCGCAGGTCTCGATCTACACCGCGCCGCACCCGTGGATCGCCGCCTCGCAGTGGATCTACGCGAACGTGCCTGCCGGCTCAACCATCGCCGGGGAAGAATGGGACCACACACTGCCCGTCCCGTTGTGTGAAGGCGATGCGGCACGTTACCTGCTGCTGACCGCGCCGGTTTACGCTGCGGAGACGCCGGAAAAAGCCACCCGGCTGGCCGAAATCGCGCAGAACGCGGACGTGGTAGTGCTGGCGAGCCAGCGTGGTTACGGGGCGTTGGGGCGCCAGCCAGACCGCTATCCACTGACGTTGAACTGGTACGAACAACTGCTGGACGAACGCGATGTCATTGCCTTCGGGCGTTGTCCGCACCTGGGACCTCTGGCGCTCAGCGACGATCCCCTGGCGGATGCCGGCCTCACGCCCTCTTTGTCGCTGGCAGAACGATGCGGCACGCGGTATGCGTTGCGTCTGCCGCACCTGGATGAGAGCTTCCGTGTCTACGATGCCCCGCCTGTGCTTCTTTTCAGGCGTAAGGGAATTCGTCATTAACTGGCGTTCACCAGCGGTGGAATGAAAACCTTTCACCATGAAGGGCACGCCGGACACAAAGAATTTGAGTCTTTCTCTGTGAACTCTGGGTGCTCTGGGGCTATTTTCAGAGGGAGTAAGGAATACGGAGTATGGAGTCAGTGATTCCTACTTCATATTCCCTTACTCCTTACTCCACTCTTTACTCCGTGCTTAGCGCGAATGCCTCGATATTCCACGTCTCCACGGCCATGGCATCCGGGGTGAATCCAAGCAAGTCAGGGCGTGCGGCGTAGAGGCGTGGATGGAAGAAGAGCGGCAGTGCCGGTAAATCTGCGCTGAAGAGGCGCTGCGCTTCGCTGTGGGCCGTCAGATAGTCCGGCTCGCCGGGGAGCGCGGCGAGCGCTTGCTGGCACAGCGCGTCGTATACCGGGTTGGTGTAGCCGCCGAAGTTCTGTCCGCTCCACTGATTGTCGGCGGACGAAATTTCCGTTGAAAGATACAGGTCGCAGGGTGGGGTAATGTCCGCGAGCCACGAAAACCCGGCCATGTCGAACTGCCGCCCGTAGAGGGTCGTGCCGGCCCCGTCTTTGAAGAAGGTCTCCGCATCGAGCGGCTCGACATCCGCCTGGATGCCGCATGCCGCCAGATCGGCGACGATCAACGCGCTGATGGACCGGCGCACGTCCGCCGTCGTGGTGACGTAGCGGATGTGAAACGGCGTCCCGTCGAAGAAACCGGGGATGCCGTGCGCCTCGCGGATGCCGTCGCCGTCCCCATCGCGCCAGCCGACCTCTTCCAACAGTGCCTGGCCTTGCGTGGGATCGTAAGGGTGTTGGACGATGGCCGCGGCGGCATAGAGGGGGTGCGTCGCAGGAATGTACACATCGGCTACCAGACCCAGACCGCCCAGAGAACGTTCTACAAGGGCCTGGCGGTTGATGCAATCGGCGACGGCGCGCCGTGTCCGTGGATCCTGAAAGTAGGCTGGTGGCTCATTAGCGGGCGGCGGAGCGCTGTTGAAAGTCAGATGTTCCCACGTCGGGCCGGCGACGGCGTAAAGTTTGCTTTCCCCCGCCGTTTCCATCTCCCGCAAGCGTGGCAGGTCGCGTTCGAGGTACAGATCAAGGCTCAACACGTCACATAGACCCTGCGCCAGCGCGTCCAGGGCGGTTTCTACGTCCTGGTTGGAGATAAAGCGGAAGGTGAGGGTCTCGAAGTAAGGCGGCTTTTCCGCCGCGCGAAAGTAGAAGGGGTTGGGAGATAGCCGGATGTACTGCCCCGCTTCCCATTGGTCGATGACGTAAGGCCCATAGCTGAGCGGGGTGCGCATCACGTCATTGTGCTCTCCTAGCGTTGAGGGAGTGTAGCCGCTCCAGAGGTGTGCCGGCAATGGCGTCCAGAAGGCCGTGGCGTAGGCCGGATCGAGGAATCCAGGCAGTCCCACCCAGACGATAGTGTGCTCATCGGAGGCGGTATAACTGGCGGTGCGCCATTCTCGCCATTTCCAGTTGGGCGTTTCTGGACTGCGGGCCAGGTTGAAGCTGTAGACGGAATCGGCGGCGGTGAGTGGCTCGCCATCGGACCAGCGCAGATCGGGTTTGAGGGCGAACGTCACCCGCATTGCATCCATAGTGACGGGCCGTCCGTCAAAGGTGACCGCGCAGTCGTCGGCGCGGCAACCGCTGGGACGGACGCGCGTGCCCGAGGTGAGTTTCACCACATCGCCGTTGGTGTCAACGATGAGCGCCTCTGTTTCTACCGCAACGGCTGCGATCACGGCATCGCCATCCGCCAGCGAGGGCAGTTTTTGTAGGATGACGGGTTGATAGCTGTAGCCGATTGTGTCAATCGGCCCGTCGTAGATAGCTTCGCGGATGGCCCTGGCGACATAGGAATCGTCCGCATAGAGGTACAGCGACGTTGGCTCCGCTCCCAGGCAGATGGCGAGGGTGCGTGGCTTCGGTGTGGGGGTGGGGGACGGCGTTGGCGTGAGGGTCGGCTCGGGCGTGGCCGGAGAGGGTGTGGGGGATGGCAGTGTGATGGGGGTACTGCTGCACGCCATCAGCAGCGTGCATGTTGCCAGGAACAACAAGCGTAGCAAGCGCTTCATAAGTTACCTCTGGGAACAAAACCCATCTTCACGAGGCCAAGATTGGCGGTGGAATTACATCACGGCGCGAGCCATGCCCCCATCGACGAGGAGAGTGACGCCGGTGATGTAGGAGGCAGCCGGTGAGAGCAGAAAGGCGGCAACGCGCGCAAATTCAACCGGGTCGGCCATACGGCGCAGTGGCACATCGACAGCAATTTTGGCAGCTTCTTCTTCGAGGGTGGTGCTGTTCTGCTCAGAACGCGCACGCAGGATTTCGTTCAGCCGTTCAGTGCGTGTCCATCCGGGCGCGATGGCATTGACGCGGATATTGTCGGCCCCCAATTCGATGGAGAGCGTTTTGACCAGCCCCACGACGGCGGTGCGCAGAGCGTTGGAGATGGTCAGCCCGTCCAACGGCTGGCGCACGGTGATGGAGGTGTTGGCGAGGATGCTGCCTTCGCCCTGCCGGCGCATCAGCGGGACAACGGCATAGGCCAGCCGGATGGCGCTCTGGAGGGTGAGTTGGATCGCGGCGTCCCAATGTTCCATCGTGAGGCTCAGAAAATGGCCGGGCATTGGCCCGCCGGCATTGATAAAGAGCATATCGATGCGTTGGAATTGGGCGACAGTCTGTTCGACCAGCCGCTGAATATCCGCTGCCTGGGCGATATCGGCGACAACCGGCAGCACGGTCACGCCGGTTTCACGGCGCAGATGGTGGGCGGCTTCTTCCAAGGCGGTTTCATTGCGGGCGCAGAGCGCGATGTTGACGCCCTCTTGAGCCAGAGCACGCGCGGTTGCATACCCCAGTCCGCGACTTGCCGCTGTGATCAGCGCAGTTTTCCCCTTAAGCATCAGATCCATTGCCCTCTCCTCGTATAAAATACTCTGATAGTCGTTAGTTAAGTAGTCCTGTGATCATTTTCATTATCGGGGCTACACCGCAGGTTCCGTCACCCTCCTTCGTAATGCGCTGGGCGCCATTCGTCATTCGCTCTGGGCGGCATGCAGGATCTCGAAGCGCAGGATGGTCTCGCCGATGCGAACATGGTCGCCGGAGGTCAAGGGCGACGGGCAGGTGATGCGCTCATCGTTGAGGAAGGTGCCGTTGTGACTCCCCAGGTCTTCGAGCCACCACAGGTTTTCGCGCCAGAGAATCATCGCGTGACGGGTGGAGGCAAACGGATCGCTGAGCGGCAAGACGTTGGCGGCGCCGCGTCCTATCGCCGTGACCGGATGCAAGGAGACGCACTTCCCTTCCTCTTCACCTTGTTCGATGACGACTTGGGCCGCCGGCTGTGTGACCGCAGGTGGCTTCTCGTTGTGTCGCCATCCCTGCCAGAGCACGTACAGAGCCACGGCCAGGAAGGCGTAGAGCAAGGCGGCTAACGCCAGACGCAAAATCAGCAATAACTCACCCACTTTACACCCTCAACGGCGGCCCGGCCCGGGTATCCCTGTCATTGTAGTAGCGTTCGCCTTCCTCTTCTGCATAGATGAGATCAATGCCGGCAAGGGAGATCACATCGCCGGGACGGAGCACGATCTCCTGGACGGCGAACCCGTTGACGGTGGTTCCGCCGCTGCTGCCCAAATCCTGCAAGATGTAATGTCCGTAGCGGCAACGCAGTTGCGCGTGATAGCGGGAGACATGCCCGTCTTCCAGGATGAGGTCGTTGTCGAGGGCGCGCCCGATGCGCACCAGCGGCTGCGTCAGATCGAAGGTACGTTCCCCCTGGATAATGAGATAGGCCTGCAGGTCGCTGGTTTCTTCCGCCAGGCGTCGGCGCACACGTTCCAGGTCCAGATCGCGGGTTGGCTCATAGGACACAGGGAAGGGGTTCTCCGGCGCGATTTGTACAGTGTGCAGCGGCACTTCCGCTCTGGCTTCCAACAACATGGCCGGTGGCTCCATTAACCGGACCCTCATCTTTTCTGCCAGCGTTTTGAGGGCGTCCGCGAGCTGCATATCGAGATGCGGATGATGATATTGGAGGGCCTGTAAATCCTCCGGGTTCAGCGTGATGCGATAGCGCGCCGGTATTTCGGGCGTCCCGTCGGCGCCGATGCGTTCTCCATCTTCCAACGCGCGCACGAGATGGCGTGCTACATCCTGTGAGAGCAACTGTCCGGCAAACAGCCGCACGAAAGGCTCTTCGACGATTTGCTCGATCCAGTTTTCGAGACGCATCAGGCTTTTCATACGCAGAGATTATAGACGCAAAACCGGAGGGGGCAAATGAGAGGCGAAAAATGGGTCGAGGCATTTTCGAGACACTGGGTTATAATGCCCCCTATGAAACGAAAGCCGATGCTGATCCTGGTCCTGGGAATCATCCTGATCGTTGTGGCGGTAGGGGGTGCCGTGCAACTGCGCGCGCGCCGACAATTTCTGACCCGCGGCTGGGAGACCGGTTTCCCCGCGCCGTTGCCGGATACGGAACTGCCGCGCGCATGCGTCAATGCCGCGTTGGAACAGTATGACGCCGAACATCTGGCCTGGGCGCTGGATACGATCACCGCCGGCGGTTTTGCCTGGGTGCGCCAGCGTTTCGCCTGGGCCGCCATCGAACCCACGCCGGGCGATTTTCACTGGGAGGCATGGGATGTGCTGGTGGCGGCGGCCAAGACGCGCGACCTGCGCCTGATCGCTGTCCTCGACACGGCGCCCGCGTGGGCGGGGATGCCGCCCGAGCCTGCGGCCTTTGCCCACTTCGCCGGCGCGTTCGCCGCCCGTTACGGTGACACCTTTACCTACTACCAGATCTGGCATAACCCCAATCTCGGCGACGCCTGGGGCGGCTACGCCGACGCTTACGCCTACACCGAACTACTCGCGGGCGCAGCGGACGCCATCCGCACGGCGGACACCGATGCGCGTATCGTGCTCGGCGGCCTTGCCCCCACCATCGAGACGGGCGAACGCAACTACGCCGAGGACGTCTTCCTGGAGATGCTGTACGTGGCGGGCGCCCAGCCTTACTTCGACGTGGTTGCCACACAGCCTTACGGCTTTTCCGCTGCCCCGGAGGAGCGCGCGGTGGGACGTGACGTTTTCACCTTCTCGCGGGCGATCCTGGTCCGTGAAACGTTGGAGGCGCATGGCGATGGGAACAAAGCCGTGTGGGCCAGTCATTTTGGCTGGAACAGCAAGCCGGCCGGGTGGCCCGGCCCCACTTCGATCTGGGGCAGTGTGGATGAGACGACCCAGGCGGATTACACCGTCGCGGCGTTGGCGCGGGCGGAGCGCGAGTGGCCCTGGATGGGGGTGATGTGCGTCAATGGCTTCCAGCCGCGCCCGGAAAGCGGCGTCGCCGGCGCCGTCCCCGACGCCGAGGAACATTGGGGTTTCGCGTTGCTAGGACCGGATGGCGAACCGCGTCCGGTTTATGCGGCACTGCAGGCGTGGAACACCCGTCCGCGTGTGGCGACGCCCGGCGGGTACAACGCCGGCACGTCGCTGGCGAACTTCGACGGCACGTGGACGCGCGGTCCGCAGGGCGCGGACATCGGCCAGAGCGGCGACCGGGTGACGCTGGCATTTGAGGGCACCGGCGTCGCCCTGACGGTACGGCGCGGCCCGTACCGCGCCTTCCTCTTCGTCACCGTCGACGGCGAACCGGCCCCCGCACTGCCCCGTGACCGGCAGGGACATGCCTACGTCGTCCTCTACGATCCCTTGGCAGCCGTGGCGACCGTCCCCCTGGCGGAGAACCTTCCTTACGGACGGCACACCGTCGAAGTGGTCGCCGAGCGCGGGTGGGGGCAGTGGGCGCTCGCCGATTGGCGCGTGGCCAATCAGCCTGAGACTGCCGGCGACGCGCGTGGCTATGCAGTGCTGGCGGTTCTCGGCGTAGGCGGGCTGACGTTGGCCGTGTTGGCCGGGCGGCGCGTGGATTGGGGACGTCTGGGGCAGAATGGACGTCGGCTATGGTGCCGGCTGCGTGAAGGGGGACAGATCATGCTCGCCGGGGTGTTGAGCGCGATCTACCTCTTCGCCGCATGGCGGGTGATGATGGGAGAGGGCGTCTTTCGCCGTCTGGGGGATGGTGGTGAGTCGGTTGTGTTGCTGCTGGCGGTGGGGATGTACTACTTCTCGCCGTGGCTGCTGCTGACGCTGGGCGCGGGCGTGCTGGTCTCGCTCATCGTCTTCATGCGGCCCGCCTTGGGGCTGATGCTCACGATGTTCGCTGCGCCGCTGTATATGCACCCCCTTTCGCTGCTCGGCAAGTCATTCTCGCTGGCGGAACTGGTGCTGCTGCCCACCCTGCTGGGAAGTTTGGTGCACATCGTGGGGATGCTCAAAGATGGCAAGCGCCTGCACCTGCCGCGCCGCCAGGTGCTGCTGGTGACGGCGTTCGTCGCCGTGGCGCTGCTCTCGACGCTCTGGGCGGACAATCGCCATGTGGCGCTGCGGGAACTGCGTTTGGTGATCCTCGAACCGGCGTTGTTCTACCTGGCGTTGATCGCCTTGCCGCTGGAGAAACACGAGCGCTGGCGCATCCTCGACGCCTGGGTGGGCAGTGCGGTAATGGTCGCTGGGGTGGGGTTGGTACAGTATTTCCTCCTGGGCGACGTGATTACGGCAGAGGGCGGGATGCAGCGACTGCGCAGTCTCTATGGCTCGCCCAACAACGTGGGACTGTACCTGGGACGGGCACTGCCTTTGATGCTCGCGGTGGTGTTCTTCAGTAGCGGCGCACGTAGTAACGGTAACGGATTTAGCCGTTCTGGAACGGCTATGCAGGTACGGCGCCGGTTGTACGCGCTGGCCTGTGTGCCGGTCGGAGTGGCGCTGTTGCTGAGCCTCTCGCGCGGCGCGATTGTCCTGGGCGTTCCGGCGGCGCTGTTGGTGTTGGGCATCCTCGGCGGGCCGCAGTGGCGACGGGCGACGGCGGTTGTCTTGCTGCTCGGCGTCGTGGCGATGATTCCCTTGCTGCGCACGCCGCGCTTTGCGGGGATGTTCGACTTGAGCGGCGGTACGACGGGATTCCGTCTGGCATTGTGGCATAGCGCGTGGGGGATGATCCGCGCTCATCCGCTTTTGGGGGTGGGGCCGGATAACTTCCTTTACGCCTATCGCACTCGCTACGTTTTACCGACGGCGTGGGAGGAGTTCAATCTCGCGCACCCGCACAACGTGGTGATGGATTTCGCCGCCCGCCTGGGCATTTTGGGGCTGATGACGTTCGTGGGGCTGCAAGTGTCGTTCTGGCGCCAGGTGTGGCCTCTGCGGACGAGTGCCAACCCTGAACTGCGGGCGCTGGCGCTCGGTGTGATGGCTTCGATGGCCGACTTCCTGGCGCACGGCATGGTGGATGCGTCGTATTTTGTGATCGATCTGGCCTTCGTTTTCTTCTTATCGCTGGCGTTGGGGGTGTGGCTGGAAGAAGATCAATCTGCGACCTCTAAATTGATCTGACCGACCCCGGCCTGAATGTAGATCTCCAGCGTGACATCGGATTTCCCGTAGGTTTCGTTGACGTAGGCGTTGCCTTGTCGGATCAATCCATTGGCGTTGACATCTCCGAGCGCCCTGTCGATGGTGACGTGGACACCGATGTCTGGGGGAAGACGCAGAACTGTCTGTCCTATGCCGCTCTGAAGATCGACGTTGACGTTCTCTTTCCACGCGCCGTTCAGATCAAGGGTGACGTTCCCGGCCCCCATATCGCACTCCAGATGTTGCAGGCTTTGGTTGCCGTTCAGATCGATGGTGTAATCTCCGGCTCCCAGTTGGATATCCAACTGCGTCACGTTTAGCTCGCCCAGGTTGAGGTTGCCGGTCCCGGCGCCGGCTTCGATGCGCATATTCAGCGGGACTTCTTCGTTGAACGCGAGTCTCCATTTGTAACGGACGTCGCGCATGGCGATCTGCTCGGTGTTAGGCTGCCGGATAGTGAGTCGCCCGGTCCCGGCGGCGACTTCATAGGTCACTGCGGGTTTCCATTCCGCAACATCATACGTGAAATTGGCCTCTACAAGCGCCTCGGCGCCGCTTTCAATGTTAAGCTCACCGGCGCCCATCTTAAGTGTTGCCCGTACCTGCTCGGCGTCGCCCAATTCCACCGTCTGCGACTCATCTCTCAGTTCTCCCACTGTAGCTGTATCAACGTGGACATTCGTAGTCGCACACCCGAGGGAAATGAGCCATACGGCCATGATGATTAACGAAGGTGCCCGTGTTTTCTTGTTCATTATAACCTCCTCTTTACGTTGTAACCCACGTTGCCGTCGACACCCCCTCCTTATTTTTTCTTCCCTCCCTTGTTTATTGAGGAAGGAGCAAGGGGATAGTTTTTGCGCGTCGGGGGACAACTTGAGCTAACTATGAGCTAATACGGACAGAAGTGGCAAAGGTTGCACGGGTATAAGACAGATTATTGGAAAAAGGAAGACGTTCATCTGATCATTGTGCCTGAAAGCTGTGGCCGGTCTCCGACCGGGCCACCGCCGGGTACAGGCGGATGCGGCCAGAGACCGGCCACAGCGTCTCTCCATAATTTGCCCTATACCCGGGTTGCACCGGCTTGTTGACGGAGCCGCCAAATCGTAGTATGCTTGTGGAGATGGGACTTTCCGCCTTCTCCCCCGCCAGCAGAGGAGAAGGGAATTCATCATGAAGGGGGCGGTTCACCAGCGGTGGAATGCAAACTTTTCACCCCGCAGGGCACGCCGGACACAAAGAATTTGAGTTTTTCTCTGTGAACTCTGGGTGCTCTGGGGCTATTTTCAGAGCGGTGGAATGCAAACTTTTCACCCCGCAGGGCACGCCGGACACAAAGAATTTGAGTTTTTCTCTGTGAACTCTGGGTGCTCTGGGGCTATTTTCAGAGCGGTGGAATGCAAACTTTTCACCCCGCAGGGCACGCCGGACACAAAGAATTTGAGTTTTTCTCTGTGAACTCTGGGTGCTCTGGGGCTATTTTCAGAGAAGTAAGGCGAATTATTTTCCGGGAAGAAATAAAGAAGAGAGGGGCAAGTTCTATGTCGAAACTCAGGCGTCTTTTGATGTGGGTAGGGGTGATCGCCATCATTGTTGTGGGTGTGTGGCTTTTTGTCCTTTCACGCAGCAAGTCCCCTAAATTAGATATCAACCCACAACAACTTTTACCGCAGCCGACTCCGACCATCTATCCCAGTGCGACGACGGTGATCGAGGGTATACAATCGCTGAGTCGCCTGGAAACGGCCTCGTATCAGATCGAGAAGGTCATCACGGCGGAATCGGGTCAGGGACCGCTGGGATTTCTGTTCGGTGACAAGCTCCTTTTGATCGCCCACGGTGAGATGATCGCCGGCGTTGATTTGTCGACGATAGGGACCCAGGACTTGATGACCACCGATGAGGGGACGGTTTACGTGCGTTTGCCGCCCGCAGAGGTCTTTGTCGCCACCCTGGACAACAGCCGGACGTATGTGTATGATCGCCGTACCGGCGTGGCGGGGATGAACCCCCAGCTCGAGACTGCCGCGCGTCAGGAAGCCGAGCAACTGATGTTGCAAGCTGCGATTGAGGACGGCTTGCTTGAGACCGCCGAAGAAAACGCACGCAACGTGCTGCGCTCGCTGATCCTGAGTTTGGGGTTTGAACACGTCATCTTTGTCACCGCGATGCCCACGCCGACGCCGGCGCCCATGCCGACCCCGACGATCACTGTAGTGGCGCCTTAGCGCAGGGACATGGCCATGCACATCAAGCATATCCCCGAAGATTTTCAAGTCGAGGAGCAGATCCAACTGCCCGGAGACCGCGGTGCGTACGCTTACTACCGCATCGAAAAGCGCGACATGTCGACATTGGCCGTGCGCGACCGTCTCGCGGCGCGGTTGAAACTTACCCCTAGTATGGTGGTGTTCCCCGCGCTCAAAGATGCCGGCGCGGTGGCGATCCAGTATGCCAGCGTCCGCAAGCGGGGAGCGGAGCAGATCAAGGACAAAGGCTTCGTCGCGCAGCGCGTGCAGTGGGGACCGCGCGCCTTGCAGCCCAGGGACGTGTTGGGCAACCGCTTCACCATCGTCGCCCGCGATTTGTCGAAGCAGGAAGCCATCGCCCTGACCGACGCTTTGCGGGAGCTGGAAACCGCGGGCCTGCCTAATTACTTCGACGCACAACGTTTTGGTTCGCTGGCCGAAGGTGGCTTCATTGGTAAGGCGATTCTGTTGCGCGACGCCGAGCAGGCCGTGCGCTTTTATCTGGAAGAACCCATGCTCGGCGATCCTGCCGACATCCGCGAATTCAAGGCGCTGGTGAAGAGCCATTGGGGACAGTGGGGCTTTCTGTTGCACCAGGCCCCGCGTCCCTCGAATTTGCGCAGCGTGATCACTTATCTCAAAGATCATCCCCACGATTACGGCAAAGCGGTGAATCTGATCCAGGATCGCTTGCTCTCGATCTACCTCTCGGCCTACCAGTCGTGGGTGTGGAACCACATCACCGCGCGATGCCTTGAGCGCGTGGCCTCCCCCTCTCTCCAGCTAGACATCGTCGGCGTCCCCTTCCCCTTGCCGGCATCGAGCGACGTGCCCGACAACGTGAAAGCCTTGGAAATCGATCTGCCACGGCTGACGGCGCGTTACGAAGGCGCGGTCGGCGAGGCCGCGGACGCCGTCTTTGCCATGGAGGGTCTGACCCTGCACGATTTTAAGGCGCGTATCCTGCGGTGCGTCTATCTTGCTAAAGGGGAACGGGTGGTCTGGTTTGCGCCCGCCGGGGTCGTCGTGTCGGAACCTTTTGCCGACGGGTATTCGCCCGGTCGCCAGGCCATCACGGTCAGCTTTACGTTGCCATCGGGATGTTACGCCACGCTGGTGATGAAGGCAGCGGCAGTGCGCAGTGGCATCCCCTTCAATGCGCGGTAGATTGAGGTAATCCCGATGGAAAAAACCCAACGCCATGTAGCGCGGGCCGCCATCCTGGTTATGGCGGCGTTTGCGGTCAGTCGGATTTTGGGCCTGGTGCGGCAGATCGTCTTTGGACATTATTTTGGCACGGGCGCGGCGATGGATGCTTACGTTGCCGCGCAGCGCATCCCCGAAGCGATCTTCTTCGTTGTGGCCGGCGGGGCGCTCGGCTCGGCCTTCATTCCCATGTTCACCGGACGGTTGGCGCGCGGCGAGACTGAATCCGCGTGGAAGCTGGCCTCCGCGGTAATCAATATCCTCCTCATCGTCCTCGTGCCGTTGAGTTTGCTGTGTATCGCCTTCGCCCCCTGGCTGGTGCGGACGTTGATCGCGCCCGCACTTCCTGCCGCGGTGCAGGCGCAGGTCGCCGTGTTGATGCGGGTGATGTTGCTGTCAACGGCGATTTTCGGCGTCAGCGGGGTGGTGATGGGGATTCTCAACGCGCATCAGCACTTTCTGCTCCCGGCGATAGCCCCCATCCTATACAACCTGGCGCTCATCGGCGGAGGCATCTGGGGCGGCGAGACCGGGCTGGGGCCGCTAGGCCCGGCCATCGGGACGGTTGTGGGCGCGCTGGCCCATCTGTTGATCCAGGTGCCGGGCCTTATTCGTTACGGTGCGCATTACGCGCCGATTGTGGGACGCGGCGACCCCGGCGTGATGGAAGTGGGGCGGCTGATGGCCCCGCGCGTGTTGGGTGTGGCGGCGACGCAGGTGAATATGCTCGTCACCAACAACCTGGCGTCGCACCTGGGAGCGGGCGCGATTGCGGCATTGGAATACGCCTGGTTGATTGTGTTGCTGCCGCAGGGCGTGTTCGCCCAGGCGGTAGGGACGGCGGTCTTCCCGACCTTTGCGGAGCAGGCTGCGCGCGGCGAGACCGACGCCCTGCGGCGGACGCTCATGCTCATGCTGCGCGTCATCGTCGCGGTGACGTTGCCGGCGGCGGTGGGGCTGATGACGTTGGGACGACCGATCATCGCGGTGGTGTTCCAGCGGGGCGAATTCGACGCGGCTTCGACGCAGGCGGTGGCCTGGGCGTTGACCTTCTATGCCGTGGGGCTGGTGGGGCTTTCGGCCATCGAAGTGCTGGCGCGGGCCTTTTATGCGCTGCACGACACCTGGACGCCGGCGCTGGCGGCGCTGCTTTCCGTGGCGTTGAACCTGGCGTTGGGGCTGACGCTGCCATCGCTCTTCACCGCGTTGGGGGGAGCGGCGCACGGTGGCCTTGCTCTGGCGAGCGCACTGGCGTTTACCGTGCAGATGGCGGTGCTGCTGGTGTTGGTCTACCGGCGTATCGGCGGCTTTGACGGACGCGGTCTGGCGGGACAGGCGCTGCGCGTCCTGCTCGCCTCCGTGGGGATGGGCGTGGCCCTGCTGGGGTGGATGCGTGTCGCCCCGGACGGCGTGCTCGTTCAAAGCCTCGGCGGGGTAGCCGTGGGGGTGATCGTCTACGTCGGACTCGCGCTGGCATTGCGCGTCGAAGAGCTGAAGCAGGTGGCGAGGATGGTACTGCGTAAGGGCTGAGGGTGGGTAGAACCAGGCTTCTCAACCCCAAATTATCCATCTGACAAGATATGCGTGTTTCTATCAGCCCCTCCTCCCTGCCCCCCTTTTGCCCCCTTCTTCCCCGCTGGCGGGGGAGAAGGGGGTTGGGGGATGAGAGGGTCATCACCTGCCGAAGGGGTCACCTATTATGTGCTCTCCCCCAAGTCCCGTTTGTCACCTGGCAAGGGTGGCTGAATAGTTACGATTATTTTATGATTCATGCATTACCCATCCCTGCCTTCAAAAATGCGATCCCCTGCCGGACAAAAGCCTCTCCGTCCGGGCATGGATCGTGGAACATCCCCCGCCGGAAGGCGAATGTCCCCGGCGGATCGCCGATGGTTGAGTTGTAGCTCTCCAGCAGCACGTACCCCTCGAAGGCGATGGCTTTTAACGCGCCGAAGATGGTGTCCCACGGGACAAGGCCACCGCCGGGCACACCCCGGTCATTTTCACAGGCATGGAGGCCCCACAGACGGGGCGCGACGGTGTGGATGGCCTGGGCGTAGTCGCGGATTTCGGTGATGAGGTGGTAGGTGTCGAGCAACACGTGCAGGTTGGGATGGTCGGCCAGCGCTATCATCTGCATGGCCTGCTCCGGCGTGTTGACGAGGTGGGTGCGGAAGTGGCTCATCGGCTCGATGACAATGCCGACGCCGCGCCGTGCGCCGTACTCGGCTAGATGGTGCAATCCCTCGGCGGTGCGCGGGAGTTCGTCGGCGGGGGGAAGACGACGCCGGACGACGCCGGGATGGCCGTAGAGCGCGCCGGTATAGGCTACCGCGCCGAGTTCGGCAGCGATGTCCACCTGATGTTGGTGCCATGCCAGCCCTTGCGCGCGGGACGCCGGATCGTCAGCGGAAAGGTCGCATTCTGGCGGCCACGCTCCACCCGGGCTGACGGTGAGCGCCAGCCCCAGCGCCTCGGCGCGCCGGCGGGTGAGGCGCGGTGTGTAGGTCACGTCGTCACCGACGATGATCTCAAACACGTCCAGCCCCATTGCTTTGGCCGTGTCCAGGATGGGCAAGCGGTCATCCGACCAGCCGTCGGTGAACAGATAACAATGGGCGCCGTAGCGAATGGGCAAATTGTCTCTCCTCCTGGCGCAGGTCCCCGGCAATTTTGCCGCGGTGCGGGGCATAGGGCAAATTATGGGGCAATGCTCGGGCCGGTCTCCGACCGTGCCTGCCTACGCCTGGGCCGGCGGCGGCTTGGTCTGGAAACCGGCTATAGCCATTCAAGTGCACTTCCCAGATGGCTATCGACTTTGATGACGAGATAGGCGTGTTTCTATAGGCCCATCCCCCCTTAATCTGTCGTATACTCCAGGGTGCGCTCAATCTTCCGTATGGCCGCACAGGGCGATGGCGCGCGGTCCGGTGTGCACGCCCAGCACCGGCGAGACGATGGTGATGATCAATTCTACCGGGGCGAACTCGTTTTGCACGCGGGCAGCCAGGGCTTCGGCTTCTGGCAATGCGGCGTTGTGCAAGACGGCAATCCGCATCTTCTGGCGCGTATCAAGTTGGGCAAAGAAGTCATCATGGAGCGTCTGGAGCGCCTTCTGGCGGGTGCGCGTGCGCCGTCCGGCTTCCACCATGCCGGTTTTGTGGTTCACCCAAATCTGCGGCTTGAAGTTCAGCAGTGTGCCGATAAACGCGCTCGCACCGCCGATGCGTCCGCCCTTGCGCAGATATTCCAGGGTGTCGAGGACGACGATGTAGACCATGCTCTGGCGAGCTGCGTCGGCGGCGGCCACCATCGCGGCGGCATCTCCGCCGGCTTTCCGTGCCCGTGCTGCCGCCAGCACTTGCCAGCCCAGGCCCATCGAGTTGGACCTGGAATCCACGAGATGGACGGGTATGTCGATCATCGTCGCTGCCAGCCGCGCCGATTCGAGGGTTCCGCTCATGGCACTGCTGATGGTGATGACGACGATCTCCTGGGCGCCATCCTGTTGCACCTGCCGGTAGGTGTGCAAAAAGTTCTGCGGTGTGGGCTGCGACGTCGTTGGGTAAGTGGGGTCCGCGACCAGCCGCGCATAGAACTCCTCCGGCCGGATGTCGATCCCATCGCGCAACTGCTCATCTCCCCAGATGATCGACAGGGGCACGACGTGGATCGCGTATTGTTCCCGTTGCGCCGGCGGCAAGTCACACGTGCTGTCTGTGATCAAAGCTATTTTGTGGTCTGACATCGTCTTCTCCTTAATCGTTGATCTAAAATCGAAAGTAAAAGTCCGAAGTCTTAAAAAAACCGCTGGAATCTGTTGAGTCTGTTGGCATTTGCCTTTAACGCAACAGGACGATGCCCACGGCGGTAGCGATGATCATACCGACAGACGGTATCAATGTTTTGTAGAGCGCTCCCCAACTCGCGCCGAAGTAGTTGTGGGTGAGCGCCAGGCACAGGTGCATCGGTGAGAGCATGATGCCGCTGAAGCACCCGACGAACATCCATACGCCGGCGGCCATGGCCTCGATGGGGAGTTCGCTCAGCAACGGCGCGACCAACGGCAGGCTCAGTGCCATGGCCGCAGGGGGAGTTCCCGTTACCAGACCCACCAGCATCGGCACGACAAAGGCGACGATCAACGGCGGCAGGCCGAGCGCGCTCAATGCCTGCGGAATCTGTTCGACGGCGCCGACGTCTTGCAGCACTTGTTTGAAAACCATCACGCCAAAAATGGATGAGAACGTCTGCACCGGCAGACTGCGGGTGAGGACATCGCGCCACTGGCTGGGGCCGATGCGCTTGATGATGGCAAAAAGCACGTTGATGACTGCCAGGCTGATGAGCATGTTGAACTGCAAGACGACGACGACCCCTATCACCAGCAATATCGGCCATGTGCTGGCGAGCAATGTATGCCATGCGGCGCGCGGACTCTGTCCGTTACTCGGCGGTTTTTCTTGCTGGATGCCCGTTAGCCCCCATATCACACCGCCGAGCAATGCTGCGATGGCGAGCGGCCACGAAGCGCGCACGAAGGCGTAGACCGAAACGCCGAGCAGCGCCGAGACCATCAGGAGTGACGAGTAGAGGGGGAAGACGTATTCCATCGAGTGGCGGAACCAGTAGTTGATGTACGTCTTGCGGCTGGGCGTCAGCGCGAGCCGCGTGCCGATCTCGTTGACCATCGGCGCGGAGAACATGGCGCCGCCGAGCATGGGCATCAGACCGATCAGCGTGGGTATCAACGCCAGCACGATGCGGCTGTCGGGTACGATGACTTGCAGGGCAGTGACCATGCGCTCCATGGCGTGGGTGCGACGCAGCAGTTCGGCCAGCAGCAGCACCAGGAAGACGGCGCCGACGAGATTCCAGGTGTCTGCGGCTATAAATCCGCGCCAGATGGAGCGGAGCAGGCTCAGGAAGGGATAGGCGAACAGGAGCGCCGCCAAGCCTGTATCCAACAGCAGGATGAGGCCGAGATCCCCCTTGCGCGTCAACAGAAAGATCGTCACGCCGAGGATGAGGGCAAATTTGAGCAGATCGAGCATACGTTATCTGCTGTGGACCGGAATGCCCTGCGCCTGTGCCACGTCCACCAACATTGCCATGTGCTGGGGGGTGGGCGGGGTCAAAGCGGCAGCGCGGTAGGCCAGTCCCAGGCTGTTGTATTTGTCGCCGGCCATGCGGTGGAACGGCAGGAGTTCGAGGATAATGGGGGCAGGATCGCCGGATGCGCCGTTGTGTTGCGCGGCGCGCAGGTCGCGCAACTCGCACACGTAAGCGGCAATAGCCGCGACCTCTTCCGGTGTGTCGTTGACGGTGGGGATGATAGGGATGCGGAAGATGATAGGCCGGCCGCTTTCGACGAGGCGGCGGGCGTTTGCCAACAGCAGTTCGTTGGGCGCGCCGACGGCGTCGCGGTGTTTGGCAGAATCCATGTGCTTGATGTCCATCATCACCAGGTCGGTCAGCGGCAAGAGCACCGTCAGGCTCTCCCACGGGACGTTGGCGGCGGTTTCGATGGCGGTGTGCAGGCCCGTCGCCCGGCAGCGTTCGAGAATCTCCCGTGAGAACTCGACCTGCAACGCTGGTTCGCCGCCGGAAAGGGTCACGCCGCCGCCGGAGTTCGCGTAGAATGCGCGGTCGAGCAGGATTTCATCCACGACGGCTTCGGCGGTCATCTCTTTACCGCTGAAGACCAGCGCTTCGGCGTAGCACACGTCGACGCACTGGCCACACACGGCACATTTCTCGTGATAGAAGACGCGCACGCCGTTGGCGTCGAACGCCTGCGCGCCTTCGGGACACACTTCCACACACGCGCCGCAACCGATGCAGCGGTTGGGGAAGAACTGGATTTCCAGTTTGGGGCGGATGCTTTCGGGGTTGTGACACCAAAAGCAGCGCAACGTACAGCCTTTAAGAAAGACGGTGGTGCGGATTCCCGGCCCATCGTGGACGGAGAAGCGCTGAATGTTACAGACGTAGCCAGTCGTCATGATATGCTCAGATTCCTTCCAAAGAGTTTCGTCATGTTAGCATCCTTTAGGACTTACGCCAATTTCCGTCCCTCCTCCGCTTGCGGGGGAGCAGGGGGTGGGGGGGGATGAGAGGGTCAGCACCGATGGCCGCAGTGTCAACTTATTATGCGCCATCCCCAAAGTCCTGTTCGCCATCGGACAAGGGTGGCTGATAGTTACTTCGTGAATATGGCTTTGATGCGCGCCATATCGAACTTCTCCGTCCGGTCGTAATTGTAGATGCCGTTCTGCTCTTGTTCGATGTCGGTCAATTGCGTGTAGCAGAAGCCGACGATATGGTCGTAGCTCAAGAGCACGTCGGTCAGTCCTTCCAGACGGGCGTAGAACTCCTCTAAGGTTTGCGGCGCGTTGCCGTAGCCCCAGGAATTTTCGGCGTAGACCAGGTCAGCACGCGGAATCCACTTGATGCCGCCGTACTCATCCACGAGATAGGGCTGGCCGGCGTAGGCGACTTCGCGGTCGGGAAAGTTGCGGAAAGGTCCGTACTGCGGATGGGGCTTGAGCTGGTCGCGCAGGAGGTTGGGATTTTGCTCGTAGGTATGGACCGTCCACAGGTCGGTATCCACGTGGACGTAGCCGCTGGCGTCGTTGACCGGGCGCGTGGGGTCGAGGTCGCGGGCGAGCTGGGCGGCGTCGCGGTGCAGGCGATAGTGCTGGCGCTTGTCGCCAGTGTCGTGCGTCTCATTGAAGGGCGTCCAGGCGATGATCGAGGGGTGATTGCGGTCACGGGTCACGATCTCGCGCCATTCCGCCAGGAAATTGCGCGCGCCGACCACGTCCTTCACGTCGATGCCCCAACTGGACGACTCGCCCCAGGTCAAATAGCCGAGCCTGTCCGCCCAGTAATGGAAGCGCTCCTCGAAGACTTTCTGATGCAGGCGTGCGCCGTTGAAGCCTGCCGCCAACGCCAGTTCGATGTCGTGCTTGAGCGCGTCGTCCGTCGGCGCTGTCCAGATGCCGTCGGGGTAGAAGCCTTGATCGAGCACCAGCCGCAGGTAGAGCGGTTCGTTGTTGAGGAGAATGCGCTTGCCTTCGAGGTGAATTTTACGCAGACCGGCGTAGCTCTGGACGGTGTCCATGACTGTGTCGCCGTCGAGGACTTCAAAAATCAGGTCGTAGAGGAAGGGCGACGCCGGCGACCACAGTTTGGGGGAGGCCATCGGCAGGATCAACGGGATGCCGTTAGCGGCGACAGTCTCCGCCTGGCCGACGACCGTAGTGCCATCTTGGAGCGTGGCGCGAAAACGCAGCCCGGCCTTGAGTGCGTAGAAGCGCGGCGTGATGATGAAGCGCGCGTTGTCCACATCCGGCACAATCTGACAATCCCGCAGTCCATACTCGGGCACCGCTTCCAGCCACACCGTTTGCCAGATGCCGGTCGTGCGCGTGTAGTGACAATCGCGCGACTTGAAATCGGGGCACTGCTTGCCGCTGGGTTGTTGGCCGGAACGGACGTCGTCGCGCACGTAGACAACGAGATTGTGGGTGCGGCCCGGCGTCACGTAAGCGGTGATGTCGTAGCTGAAGGAGGCCGTCCCGCCCCAATGCCGCCCCACGGATTCGCCATCGATGAAGGCTTCGCTCTCGTAATCCACTGCGCCGAAGTGCAAGATCACGCGCTTGCCGGCCCAATCCGTCGGGATATGGATCGGGCGTTGATACCACATCATCTCGATGAAATCTTTGTGGTTCACGCCGGAAAGTGGACTCTCCGGGCAGAAGGGAACGGTGATCACGCCGTCAAAGCCGTTGCTGTGGGCAAAGCCGCGCTGCGCTCCCGATTTGCCACTATCGAAAGTATAGGTCCACGGGCCGTTGAGGTTGATCCACGGTTCGCGCCGAAATTGCGGGCGTGGATATTCAGGGCGTGGAAGGATAGGGATGGTTGTCATACGTTGTCCTCCGCAAGTGATTAAGAGTTGACAGGTTTGAGAAAGCCTGTCAGGATTGAAAAATGTTGTCGAACAGTTTCTGGAACAGGCCGGATGGTTTTTGCCCGCTCACCCGCTGGGTCTGGCCGTTAATGACGACGGTGTAGGTGTTCTCCTCAAGACGATAGTTGGCGATCCAGAAAGGAAGCAGTACCAGTTTGTAGGAAAGGACCACCGTATCGCCGGCCAGTGTCTGGAAGTTCTGGATGTTGGGGACGCTGGCCAGGGCCTGGATGCGGGCCGCCTTCTGCCCCTTCTTCAGCACGATCCGTCGCGCCCGCAGGGAGGCATCCGCGACCGAGATGTCATAGAGCGTTGTGGGCCAGTTGGCAAGGTAGGCGCTGTCGTAGGGTACGGCTTCTTCGAGCAGGAATTTGTCGAAGGCGGTACTCAGGTCTTGCGGCAGTGTGTGTGTCGCCGGGACGAGGACATCATCTTCGAGCAGGTAGTAACTGCCCTCGTGGACGCGCTTCTGGGAGCCGCCATACCGCTTGTTATCCGGCTCGAATCCGCGCCAACGTACTTCCTTGCTAATGTCGAACGTCCACGCGGGCAGATAGAGCCCGCGCACGCGGGTGGTGCGCACTGAGTCGCTATGTACGTTTTTCTCGATCCAGCGATGAAAAGTCTTCTCCGCTTCTTCCGCAGTGATAGCAAAAGGGATGATGCCTTCTGGCTGCACTATTTCCTGCGTTTCGATCTCGACCACGTGGGAAGAACCACAATATGGACAATGCGTCGAGAGTTCCCGGGAGAGCATGAGCTTCGCCTGGCACCCCTCACAGTGGTAGACGTACATTCCAGGGGGCAGTGTGTGGCCTTGGGCGGTGGCGAGCGCGACGACGAAGTCGTGTTCTTCCATCAGCAGGCCGTCTTTAAGTGCGGAGAAGATCGTCTGATGATGGCCGCAGTAGGTGCAACGCACGGATTTCTCGCCCGGTTCGAACGCCATGACGCCGCCGCACTGGGGACAGACGAAGCGCCGGGTATCGACCGGCTGTGGCGTTGCGGGTGCGGCTTGTTCTGGGGTGGGTTGGCGGTCCGGGTCGATGATGTCTTCCGGCTTGAGCCGGCCGTCCAGTATAGCCAGGCCACGCCGCGCCACGGCGTTGTCCGGATCGCCGGCCAGCGCTTGTTCCAGATGGGCGCGCTTTTCGCCGGGGTCAGCGGTGAGTTCGGTTAGCCAGATGTGTGCCTGCGCTTTTTCGGTGGGTGTGGCGGCATAATCCAGCAGCAGGTGCTCCAAATAGCGGCGCGCTTCGGCCTTATCGCCGGCCCTGGCCGCAGCAATCCCACGTACAAGCTGACTGTGAACGTCTCCTGACATGGTCATTTCCTCAATATACAGGACTTACGCAAGTCTGGCTCGAATCAAGCGGCGGAGGATTTGTAGTGACGCCTTCAGGCGTCTCTTAGGAGCTAAGAACGGCTAAAGCCGTCACTACAAACAGAAATTTGCGTAAGTCCTATATAATTTCAGTTGTAGTCTAGGCCTTGTGCCCGTTTCAAGCGTTATAAATTACCTTTCATGCTCAATTTCCAACCTTCCCAGATAGATGAGGGCTTCGAGGTCTTCGAGCGCCTCAGGGATGTACCGGCGCACTGTGTCGCGCACCTGGGTCAAGTGGGTTTCCGCGGCCAGGCCGAGCATCCGCGCGAGATCGGCCATATCCTGCGTGCGCGCCGAGGCCAGCTTCATTAACACGAGATACGGCAACCCGATGACAGGATACCCGGCGGCATCCGTCTCTGGATTCTGTAATGCTTCATCCAGCCAGGCTTCGTCGCCGTAGAGGATATCCAACTCGACATTTTCAGGCGAGCGGGCGATGAAGCCGGGGATTGCCAGCTCCGAAACGCGCGTATAACCGGCGGCTTGCAGCTTCTCCCAGACCGCGTCGCCGTCTGTGCGGCGGATGAGGATGTCCAGGTCTTGCGTGGCGCGCTCCGGCATATAGGCGCGGGTGGCGACGCCGCCGACCATGAGCCAGGGAATATCTTGTAGAATTGGGCGCAAATCGGGCCAGGGATACATCGCTGTCCTCCGGTGTAGAAATGCCTGTCCGCTGCCGGTTCCCGGACGGGCGCGCCGCAAGCAGAGATCGAGCATCAACCGCCGTCGGCGCGCCGGCGTGAGCCGTCCGTCCGGCGCGATAACCTTGATGGTGGATGGAATTATGGTCATACCGCCTCCGCCCTTCATTGTAGGAAGGTTCATATACTTGTCAATTGTGTCAACCCTCCACAATCCCGACTTCCTCCTCCGTCAATCCATACAACCGGTAGACGATGAGATCGATCAGCCGGTCAGTGGCGGCAAGGCGCTGTTTGAGGGGCAGCAGCCTGGCGAGACTGGCGGCGTATTCCCGTTCGAGCGTCTCCTGGAAGGCGCGGGCGTCCGGGTCGGCGGCGAGTTTGCGACGATTTTGACGCAGGATGGCGAGCACGTCATTGAACGACAGGTGCGGCTGCCCTTTCTGATAGTCACCCAGGTAATTTTGCAGTTTGCTCTTGCCGGTGAGAGCGTCCACCTTCGCGCCAATGTGCCGCTCCAGCCACGCGAGGAAGCCGCGCATCTCGGCCTGCTTCTCGCGGTTCAGCGCCAGCATCTCTTCGGCTAAACTTGCCAATAAATCGTGCGTCACATCGGCGTGTCGCTCCCCACTTCCCATTTCATACTCCGTACTCCCTACTCCATACTCCGTACTCCATTTCAGGAAGGCGCTGTACGACGCGGTGGCGGCGTCCGGCTGCTGCACCCACGCGGCGGCGAGCGTTTGCGCTTCGGCAAGCAGCCGCGCGCGCTCGGCGGCGGGGGTGGTGAAGGGGATGTGTGGGATGGGAAGTTTTTTTAGTTCTTCGTATGTGACTTGAGGAAAGTCATCCTTTACTGAGATTGCCGATGTGTTTGTGTAAATCCAAGCAATCAATTTGGAGTTTAGCAATGAAGCAATATAGTATTCTGATATACCTTTGGTTTCAATCAAGATGTTTAAGATATTGTCTGTTGTAATGAACCTTTCTGAAGTAACCGCTGCCATCAATTCTCGCCGTCTTGATAATAGCCGCCGTAAAACAACTCTGGGGCGCACAAAAAAGTCTACATCGCGTTTGCTTGCTAATTCATCAGAATACTTCAGCCATCGGTTTGCGTCTGACTCAATACGATATCTTGACAACTCTTCGCCAAGTAATTCAGGAAGATAAACTTGTTGTTGTTCCTGGGTAGGTGTACCGTATAAACGCAGGAAATCACTTTGTATTTGCTCTGTGGTATGTTTACTTTGGCTATAGGGCTGAACTCCTCTTTCTACACGAATTAGTTCGCCCAATGGTGCGAATTGCGGTGACGAATAAAATCTTTGTAATTTAGCCACAGCAGGAAGCAATATGAATTTTTTGTAAGGATCGGTGTACCACAAGCTAGCTTCAATAGTATCGTAAGTTAATTCCTCGATCTTCGTTGCATCATCATCTTTCTGCATTTGTTTGACTTCAATTACTTGCGAAGTGCTTTCTCCAGTTTTAATCACCACAATACAAGTATCAATGTACGCGCCTCTGAAAACATCATAGGGAAGCCCGACAACTTTTAGAATTTTCCCATCGTTGAGTAGTATTTCTCGCAAGCTCTGGAAATTGATCCCCGTGAGCCAACCTGCTGGGGTGATAAATGAAAGGTAACCATCAGCTTTGGTTGTGTCAATGCCTTGTTTCCAGAAATAGACGAAGACATCATTTTGGAGGTTGGGAAACCAGGGGAGTGCATTAGTTGACCCATACGGTGGATTCCCAATCACCGCATCGAACCCCGGATTCTCCGCCCAGTCGCGCTTCTGCAAGTCTACGAAGACTTCCGGGAACTCCAAATCCCAGTGGAAGAAGCGCCTCTCTTCCCACAGCGCGTGCGCCCGCGCGATGGCCGCTTTGTAGCGCTCCGCCACTTCCTTTTCGCCGCGCAGGGCCGGCAGCACGGCGTCGCCGTATAGCCGCAGGAAGTCGTCGGCCTCTGGGTTGCCGAAGGAGCGGCTCACCCACAGGTCGAGTGCCTGTTTGTAAGGAACCAGCGAGTGTTGAAATTGTTCGAAATCTTCCGCGCTTTGCTGGACGTCCGAGAGGGTGGCGTCGGCGCGGTCCACCACCTCCACCATCAACGCCGTCAAATCCAGCAGTCCGGCGAACGGCCCGGCGAACAGGCCGAACTGTGAGACTTCGCCCAGGCCGGTCTTCTGCTGCTTCCCCACCTGAATCCCCGCCTCCACCGTGCGCACGTCTGTTCCGATGAGGCTGTTGCCCCAGCGCAGGTGGTGATCCAGAAAGCTGAGCGGCGCGCCCACGGTGAACGAGTGCAGCCACAGGCTCAGCTTCGCCAGCTCCACCGCCATCTTGTTCAAGTCCACGCCGTAGATGCAGCGCTTCATCACCAGCCGGGTGAGTAGCGCCGTGTCGTCGAGCCGGCGCGGCTCGACCGCGATGCCCTGGCGCGCCATCTCGTCCAGAATTTCCCGCCGCACCTGCTCCACCAACTGCTGGATGGGGTTCCAGTCCTCGGGGATGGCAGGATGCGCGTCGTGGAAGATCTGCATCTGCCGGATGATGCCGTCGGTGAGAAAGTCCACGGCGTTGACGAGGAAGTGCCCCGATCCCATCGCCGGATCGAGCACCTTGATGCCCAGGAAGGCCTCGCGGGCGTCGCGCTCGGCGGTGTCGAGTCGCCCGCGCAGCAGGTGTGTCCTTCCGGGGTCGGCGGTGCGTTCCAACGCCCGGCGCGCCTCGGCCACACGTTCCATCGCCGCCGTGAAGATTGCCGCGCGTGCTTCGAGAATCGGTCCCACCGTCTGGTGGACGATGTACTTCACGATGTAGTCGGGGGTGTAGTATGAGCCGGTCGCCTTGCGCTCGCCTTTGTCGTTGACGAGCTGGATGGAGTAAGGAGTAGGGAGTACGGAGTAGGGGGGCTGACCGCTGACGGCTGATGGCTGAAGGCTGACCTGCAATTTGTTCTCCAGCAGTCCCTCATAAATCGCTCCCAGGTTGCGCACGTCGATGTAGGCGTAGTCCACCGGCTGGCCGGCGTCGCGCACGAGGGTGTCCATGGCGCAGGCCACGGCCCGGTCGCTGAGCCGGTGTCGTTCCAGGAAGGCGTTGTTGGGATTCTGGGGGTTGAACAACCCGCCGTTGTAGCGCGGGATGTTCAGGCTGGGGTCGCCCCGGTCGATGCGGTGGAAGAGCGCCAGCAGTGCCTCATAGCGCGGCGTGGCGTGCGTCGCCGTGCTCAACGGCAGATGGCGATCCCGGCGGTCGGCAGCCCATTGCGCCAGCGCCGTCAGGCTCTGTTCGCGGTAGCCGGGGTTGTCGACCGGCAACAAACTGCGCGCTTCGGCGTAGAGCAAGAAGAGTAGCTTGTAGAGCAGGCTGAGGCTGGCCTGGTAGATGTCGCGCAGGCTCTCCTCCGTCTCGGTGTGGATGCCCATTTGCTCGCGGCGGTAGGCGATGAAGCCGCCCGCGATCTCCGGCATGACCTCGGTGTAGACCAGCTCCTTCAGCTTGTCGCTGATCTCGCGGGCGTAGGTCAGCGATCCCTCGTGGACGCGCTGCACGAAATGCTTGCCCTGCGCATCGGGGATGAAGGCATCGCGGCGGAAAAAGAGCCAGAAACGGCGGAAAGAATCAAGAATCGAAGAATCACCATTCGCTGATTCATCATTCATGATTTCCGCCAAATCCACCTCATAGAACTCGCTGGCGGTGCTGCTGACTTCGCGGCTGTAGAGCCGCCAGACACGCCCGTTGGTGAGGATGCCCCACGAGACGCACGTCCCTACCAGGTAACTCACCATTTGATGGCTGGGGTTCTCACCCGGCTTCCACGTCTCGCGTCCGCTGGCGTCCTTTTGGCTCAAGGGACGGTCCCAGTATTTGGCCTCGGCAATCGCCAGCACGTGGCTGTAGAAGGCATTGTCATCGCCCTGGTGGAGGTAGGCGTCCTGCTGAGCCGCTTCGTCGGCGAAGAGCGCGTAATCGGGCCGGGTAACGTGCCCCGCATGCTTCGACTTGGGCTGCACGGTGAACGTCCAGCCGAGGGCGGTCAGCGCCGGTTTGATGAACTCGTCTTCGGTTTGCGCCTCGCTCCACGTCGCGCCGAACTGCTGCGCCTTCTCCCATAGCGCGCGCAGTGTATCAAAGGCCGGCGTTGGATCATCGGCCCATTCCGGGTGCTGCGGCAGGCGGGTTTCCAGATAGTGAGGGGAAAACAGCGTCTTGGTTTGCATCTGTAGACGCTGCTTGAAGTGTTGAGTGCTCTCTTGATCCACTGTTCTCGTAGCCTTTTCTTTTATTGCCGGTGTGTGTTTCTATTATAGCACAAGGGGGTATAATGGAAGGTGGTTCTTGTACGCTATGCCGGGATCTGACGATCCCTGGTAAGCATTAGCGGGGGGGTAACTATTCAGCCACCCTTGCCAGGTGGCAAATGGGACTTTGGGGAGGGCACATAATAGGTTACCCCTTCGGCAGGTGCTGACCCTCTCATTCCCCAACCCCCCTCCCAAAATCCCCCTGCCTGGGGGGGCAGGGGGGATGGGCTTATAGAAACACGCATATCTTGTCATACAGAAGCACCTGGCCTACCAAAGTCTACGCCAAACCTGGCATAGGGAATAAGTGGCTTCGTCAGGTTGACTGGCCTGAATAGATACGCAATGACAATGTTTTTCCACCGCAGAGGTCGCTGAGGACGCAGAGAAATCGCCACATCTTTGCGTTCTCTGCATACTTGGTGGTAAAATGGCACCTGTTGGCGTAAATCTTGTACTAATGAACTATTTCCAGGAAACGGAGGAAGCAGGATGAAAAAAGTAGCACTCATTACCGGCGCAGGACGTGGCATCGGATTGGGAATTGCGCTGGCCTTGGCCTCAGACCCCCTCGCGCCGTGCGACATTGCGGTGATGGACATTCACCCGGACGAGGTGGTCATCGCGGCCTTGAATGAACTGCGCGAACAAGGCGCGGAAGTTCTCTACTGCCGCGCCGACGTCACCGACCGCGAGGCGCGTCGGCGCGCGCTCGACGAGATCGAGGAGCGCTTCGGGCGGCTCAACGTGTTGGTGAACAACGCCGGCGTGGCCCCCAAAGTCCGCGCCGACATCCTCGAAGCCACCGAGGAAAGCTACGATTGGGTGATGGGTATCAACCTCAAGGGACCGTACTTCTTCACCCAGGCCGTCGCCAACTGGATGATCGCCCAGCGGCGTGCCGCGCCCGACTTCACCGGTTGCATCGTCAACATCTCGTCCACTTCCGCGAGCGTGGCCTCGGTGAGCCGGGGCGAGTACTGCCTCTCGAAGGCCGGCGTCAGCATGGCGACGATGCTCTGGGCGGCGCGCCTGGGCGAGTTCGACATCCCCGTCTACGAAGTGCGGCCCGGCCTCATCAAGACCGACATGACGGCGACGGTGCAGGAAAAGTATGACAAGCTCATTGCCGCCGGTGCGACCCTTCAAGGACGTTGGGGCTACCCCGACGACATCGGCAAGGCCGTAGCGGCGCTCGTGCGCGGCGACTTCCCGTATTCGACCGGACAGGTTATCATGGTCGATGGCGGGATGACGTTGCAGCGGCTGTAAAAAATCAGCGGTGGGAACGAATTTAGCCGCGTGTCCAACATCTTGTTGACCAGTACAGGATTCCACGGATTGACACGAAAAATATAAACAATCAGTGAAATCTGTGTCATCCGTGGCAAAAACCAAAGCCGAATCTAATTAATCTAATTATTAAGGAGGATAAGATGCCAAAACAAATGTATGCCTTAGAACCCGGTGGTCCGAAGCAGTTGGAAATTTCCTGGAAGGGAGCGTGGAAAGATATTACCATAAAATTTGACGATCAAGTGATCGGCACGTTATCAGGCCAGAAAGAACTCAAAGTGGGACAACAGTTTACGTTGCCGGATGGTTCCGCGTTGAGTGTTCAGCTTGTACAGAAATTGTTCAGTGTAGAGTTACAGGTCTTGCGTAATGGGCAACCGTTGCCGGGTTCTTCATCCGATCCTGAGAGTCGTTTGAAGAATGCTTATGGAATGGTATTTTTTGTCGCCGGCTTGAATCTTGTGTTAGGTGTGCTCGCCATGCTTTTTCAGATTGAATTCTTGCAAGCTCTCGGCATTGGCCTCTTCTCGATCATCTTCGGAGTAGTGTTTCTACTCCTGGGCTTCTTTGTCAGGAGACGGTCGTCGATAGCTCTTATTCTAGCCATTGCGATTTTTGCGCTGGACGGCATCTTGGGGCTTGTGTCATCGGCGACGAACGGCGTAGACCCTGGCGTGGGAGGGTTGCTCGCGCGCGTGATCCTGATTATCCCGATGATCCAGGGCGTTCCGGCTATCCGTGATCTGCGGCGGCGTGATGCAGCTATGTAACAACTCATAGGATTGGGAGGCAGATTTTCGCCGCGAGGCTACTTCGTACTCGCAAGCCGAGGAATTCCACATGAACCGGCGGTTCACCAGCGGTGGGATGAAAACTTTTCACCGCGAAGGGTACGCAGGACACAAAGAATTTGAGTTTTTCTCTGTGAACTCTGGGTGCTCTGTAGCTCTTTTTAGAGGAGAAACATTGATGAAAGCCGTGCTTTACACTGCTTTTGCCGAACTGCCAACCATTCAAACCGTCCCCGATCCCATGCCCGCGCTTGACGGCGTCGTCGTGCGGGTGGAAGCAAACGGCATCTGCCGCAGCGACTGGCACGGCTGGATGGGGCACGACTCCGACATCCACCTGCCGCACGTCCCCGGCCACGAACTGGCGGGCGTGGTGGAAGCTGTCGGTGCGGAAGTGCGTCGCTGGCAGCCTGGCGACCGCGTGACCGTGCCCTTCGCTGTGGGGTGTGGACGTTGCCCGCAGTGTCTCGCCGGCAACCAGCACATCTGCGACGATTACTTTCAGCCCGGCTTCACCGCCTGGGGATCGTTCGCCCAGTACGTGGCGATTCCGCACGCCGACGTGAACCTGGTGCGCCTGCCCGATGCGCTGGACTTCGTCGCGGCGGCGAGCCTGGGCTGCCGTTTCAGTACATCGTTCCGCGCTGTGGTGGAGCAGGGGCGGACCGCACCGGGCGAGTGGGTCGTCGTCCACGGCTGCGGCGGGGTGGGGCTGGCGGCGATCATGATCGCGCACGCGCTGGGCGCGGGCGTCATCGGCGTGGACATCAAGGACGAGACGCTGGCCTTCGCGCAGAGCATCGGCGCGGACTATGTCATCAACGCGCGCGCGGAACCGTACCTGATCGAGCGCATCCGCGACTTGACCGGCGGCGGCGCGCATGTCTCGCTGGATGCACTCGGCAGTGCGACGACGTGCCGCAACTCGGTGTTGAGCCTGCGCAAGCACGGTCGCCACGTCCAGGTGGGGCTGATGGTGGCGGATTACAAGGATGCGCTCATCCCGATGAACCTCGTCATCGCTTGGGAACTGGAACTGCTCGGCAGCCACGGGATGCAGGCGCACGCCTATCCCGCGATGCTGGATATGATCGTCGCGGGCAAACTCGATCCGCAGAAACTCATCCGCAAAACGGTGACGCTCGAAGAATCGATTGATGAGCTGATGGCGATGGGGCAGTTCGCGCAGATTGGCGTGTCGGTGATCGACCGGTTTTGAGTCGGCACATTTGTCAGCAGATTAAGCGGATTTTTGCCTTCGGAGTAATCTGCTGATAGAAAAACAATCCTGGAAAGAACAGAGCGATGCAAGAAGAGATTGTAACGATTGCAGAGAAAACAATTCCCCTCACCCGTGTTCACACCCTGGTCATCGGCAGTGGGGCGGCGGGATTGAACGCTGCGGTGCAACTGCGCGCCAACGGCGTGGAAGATGTGCTCGTCCTCAGTGAGGGACTGAATAAAGGCACCTCCATCAACACCGGCAGCGACAAGCAGACGTACTACAAACTCTCGCTATGCGGCGAGGACACCGATGCGCCGGCGGTGATGGCGGAGACGTACTTCGCGGGCGGCAGTATACACGGCGACCTGGCGCTTGTCGAAGCGAGCCTGTCGGTACGGGCATTCATCCATTTGGTGAACCTGGGCGTGCCGTTTCCCCGCGATGCTTACGGGCAGTTCGTCGGCTACAAGACGGATCACGATCCGCGCCAGCGCGCCACGTCCATTGGACCGTACACCTCGCGGGAGATGTGCCGCGCGCTGATCCGTCGCGTGCGCGAGTTGGACATCCCCGTGTGCGAGGGGCGCAATGTAGTGCAACTCCTGACACTCGATGAAGACCTGTCGGATTTTCCGAAATCTGACAGGTCTAAACGTGTGATCGGTGCGCTCGCCCTCGATGCCGCCGAGAACCTGGAAGCCTACCTGGCGGAGAATGTCATCTTCGCCGTGGGCGGGCCGGGCGGCCTGTATAAAACCAGCGTCTATCCAGACGTGCATACCGGCGCGATTGGCCTGGCGCTGCTGGCGGGCGCGAAGGCGCAAAGTTTACCCGAGTCGCAGTATGGCCTGGCGTCGATCCAGTTCCGCTGGAACGTCTCCGGCACGTACATGCAGGTGATTCCGCGCTTCATCAGCACGGAGGCGGACGGTGTGAGCGACGCGCGCGAGTTCATGCCGGAATACTTCGACTCGGTGGACGAGATGAATGCGCTGGTGTTCCTCAAAGGCTACCAGTGGCCCTTCGACGCGCGCAAGGTGGCCGGCGGTTCGTCGATGGTGGACATTCTCGTCTACATCGAAACCGTGCTCAAGGGCCGCCGCGTCTTCCTTGACTTCCGTGAGAATCCGGCGGGCTTCCGCTTCGAGGGCTTGAGCGACGAAGCGCGCACCTATCTCACGCGCTCCGAGGCGCTGCTGGAGACGCCGCTGGCGCGCTTGCAGAAGATGAATCCCGGCGCGATCCAACTGTATCTCGATCACGGCATCGACATTGCGCAAGAACCGCTGGAAATCGCCGTGTGCGCGCAGCACAACAACGGCGGGCTGGCGGGCAACCTGTGGTGGGAATCGGTCAACGTCAGGCACCTCTTTCCGCTTGGTGAGGTCAACGGCTCGCACGGTGTTTACCGCCCCGGCGGCTCGGCGCTCAACGCCGGGCAGGTCGGCGGATTCCGCGCGGCGGAGTACATCGCCAACCGTTATCATGGATGGACGTTGGACGAGGCCGCCGCGATGCCCGTGGTCGAGCAGGCGGTGGGAGCGTTGCTGGCGTCGCTGTCCGCCGTGGGACCGGCGCTAGACTGGCAAGCGGAACGGCTGGAGTTCCAGTCGCGGATGAGCCGGGCGGGGGCGCATATTCGCTCGCTCGCGGAACTGCGTAAGGCGGTTCCTGAAGCGTGGGTGCAATACCGGCGCGTCGCGCAGGGCGTCGATCCCACCAACCTGACCGAGTCGCTGCGTAACCGGCAATTGTGCTTCGCGCACGCCGTTTACCTGGAAGCGATCCTCTTCGCGTTAGAAAGCGGCATGGGCAGTCGAGGGTCATCCATCGCCGTGGATCCCGCAGGCGTGCCTCTTCACGCTCAATGGGGCGATACGTGGCGCATCACCCCGGAGGATACTTCGTTCCGTGAGAAAGTGCTGGAAACGGTCGTCGCGCCCGATGGGACGGTCACGAACTCGTGGGTTCCCTGCCGTCCACTGCCCAAGCCTGATGCGTGGTTCGAGACGGCGTGGGCGCGGTTTAGAGAAGGGGAGATCTACGACCGGCTACCAGGGGCATGAAACTTAAACGCTGAGGGCGCAGAGAAATAGCATCAATCCTGGCACACTCGGCGCTCTCGGCCGTAGAAATCCCACGCGGTTGTGTGCGCTATCATTTCGGGAGGAGACAGCATGGCTTATCGTCGTCTGGCAACGTTGCAAACTGCCGAGGCGTTCCAGGCGTATCTGGACGCCTCCGGCATCGAGTTGGGCTTCGACGCCGAATTGGCGACCGGCCCCGACGCGCCGTTGGCCCAACCCTACCCCCTGAAGGATGGGTTCATCATCGGCAACCGCTTCTGCATTCTGCCGATGGAAGGGTGGGACGGGACGGCGGATGGGCGACCTTCCGACCTGACCGTCCGCCGCTGGCAGCGCTTCGGGATGAGTGGCGCCAAGTTGATCTGGGGTGGGGAGGCCGTCGCTGTGCAGCACGATGGACGCGCGAACCCCAACCAGTTGCTGATTACGCCGCAGACTGTGGGCGACCTGGCGGCATTGCGGGAGATGCTGGTCCATGAGCACGAAGCGCGCTTTGACACCAGCGACGATCTGTTGATCGGCCTGCAACTGACGCACTCCGGACGCTTCGCGCGGCCCAACATCAAGACAAAGCTGGAGCCGAAAATTCTCTACCACCATCCTTTACTGGACGCGAAGTTTGGCATCGCCGCCGACTATCCCGTCATCACGGATGACTACATCGCGCGGCTCGTCGAGACGTTTGTGGGGGCGGCGAAGCTGGCGCAACAGGCGGGCTATGCCTTCGTGGACATCAAGCACTGCCACGGCTACCTGGGCCACGAGTTTCTCAGCGCCGGCGACCGCCCCGGACGCTACGGTGGCAGCTTCGAGAATCGTACGCGCTTCCTGCGCGAGATCGTGGCGGGCATCCGCGCCGAAGCGCCGGGACTGGGTATCGGCGTGCGCCTCAGCGCCATCGACTTCGTCCCTTTCCAGCCCGGCGCGGATGGGGTGGGGGAACCTGCGCTCTTTGAGAAGCCCTATCGTTACGCTTTCGGCGGCGACGGCTCCGGTGTGGGGTACGATTTGACCGAACCCTACGCCTTCCTGGATTTGCTCGCCGAGCTGGACATCGAGCTGGTGTGCATCACGATGGGCAGCCCGTATTACGTCCCCCACATCCAGCGCCCGGCGCTCTTCCCGCCTTCCGACGGTTATCAGCCGCCGGAGGATCCGCTCGTGGGTGTGGCCCGCCATATCACCGTCGTCCGGCAGCTCAAACAGCATCGCCCGGACTTGCTGTTCGTGGGATCGGGGTACTCATACACGCAGGAGTGGCTGCCCCACATCGGGCAGTACGTCGTCCGCAGTGGGCAGGCCGACTTTGTGGGCTTGGGACGGATGGTGCTGGCGTATCCTGAGATGCCTGCCGATGTTTTAGCCGGGCGGCCCTTACAACGCACGCGCCTCTGCCGCACCTTCAGCGATTGCACGACCGCGCCGCGCCTGGGTCTGGTCTCCGGTTGCTATCCACTGGACGAGTTCTACAAGAAGCGCCCTGAGGCGGAAACGCTCAAGGCGCTGAAGAAGGGGTAGCTAGACTCAGTAGATCACAAAATGCTCCGCTGCGCTTGCGGGGAAGAAGGGGGTTAGGGGAATAAGGGGGGCGTCGCCGCTGGCCGAAGTGTCGACCCGCTGTTTGCCACCTGGCAAGGGGGGCTGAAGAGTTACCATATTTGTTTCAGTTTCCATACCCCTTGTCGCTGCCGGTACATCAGCAAGGCAAATTGCACCAACCAACCGATCACCAGGGCGATCCAGATGCTTGTCACCCCCAGGCGGAGTATTTGCGAGAACAGGTACACGAGTGGAATCTGAATGACCCACAGGGCGACGATGTTGATGACCATCGGCGCGACGGCGTCGCCGGCGCCGGTCTGTGCGCCGTTGAGCACCAGGGTGAGCGTGTTTGCCAGATAGCCGAGCGCCAGCATCCGCAGCATCTGTATGCCGGCGGCGGTGGCTTCGACGTCGTCGCTGAACAAAGCGAACACCGGCGGCGCGAAAATCACCAGCGCGCCTAACACCATGCCGGTGACCATAAGCGTCATCCACATCAACAGATTGACGCCGCGCTCGGCGCGCTCCGGTTGTTGCGCGCCGAGATTTTGCCCCACCATGGCCGGCGAGATGCGCGACAGCGCCATGCCGGGCACTTGCGCGAAGCCGAAGATGCGCTGCGCCACCGTCCATGCCGCCAGCGCTGCTGCGCCATACTCGGAGACGAAGCGCGTCAACAGCGTCATCGCCAGGTTGGGCGTGCCCCGTTGGATGATCGTTGGCGCGGCGATACGCAGTACGCGCTGCATCATCGGGAAATCCAGCCGCAGGTCGTGCCGATCGAGGCGCACGGGCGCGCGCCCGGCCACGAGCTGCCGCCATCCCCATACCATGGCTATCGTATGGGACCCTACCCATGCGAGCACCGCTCCTTCCAGCCCTAACTCCATCACCAACAGCGGTTCGGCGATCAGTATCATGCCCATCACCCACGCCGTCATACCCAGCCAGATCTTCGGCGCGCCGATGCCGTTGAGCATCCCGCCGACGCTGGGCACCATTTCCATGGCGATCAGCCCACCGAAGAGAATGCGCCCGTAACGCACGGCCAGCGGGAGCGTTTCGGCGTCGGCCCCGCCCAGGCGCATCAGCGGCGCGGTGAAAATCACGCCGATCAGGCCCAGGCTGCCGGAGGCCAGCAGCATCAGAATGATGGATTGCATGGTGGCGAGGTTGGCATTCTGCTGGTCTTTGGCGCCGATGTAACGGGCGACGACCGCACTGCCCGCGCCGCTCAACCCCATCAACACGCTGATCATCGTGACACGCACCGAGGTTGCCAATCCGGCGGCGGCCTGCGCCGCCGAGCCAAGTTTGCCCAGCCACACGGCGTCGTACAGCGACGGAACCATAAACAGCAGTTGACTGACCAGGGTCGGCCAGGAAAGACGCAGAATGTTGTCACGGAGCCTGCCCTGGGTGAGATCGTGTAAACCGGCGTGGGTCACGCGCGCCACAACCGCGGCAGGAATTCGTTGTAGAGCGCCCTACGCCACACGACCCACGTATGCGCCGCGCCTTCCAGCGTCCAATAGGTGTGTACGATGCCTTTTTCTGTGAGCAGTCTATGCAGTTCTTCCATCCCTTCTGCTGCCAGCGTGTCCAACGTCCCACAGCCCAGGAAGAGCAGGCTGAGTTTGGCATTTGTCCCGGCGGGATCGGCGAGCAGATCGGCGTGGCGCGCGGCGAAGTTGGGCGCTCCTGCGCTGAAGATGCCGACAGCGCTGAACAGATCGAGATGTCCCAGGCCGATGTGATCTGTCTGCGCACCGCCCATCGACAGCCCGGCGATGGCGCGATGCTCGCGGTCGGTTGGCACACGATAGGTGGATTCGACCAGCGGCAGCACGTCGGTGAGCAGGTCTTGCTCGAAGAGGGAGGTGTTCTTCTGCCAGCGTTCGCCCCACGGGACCGAGCGCGGCAGTGCGTGGCCGAACGGCATGACGATGATCATCGGTTCGGCCTGGCCCTCGGCGAGCAAATTGTCCATGATCAAGTGCGCCTGCCCCATGGTGCTCCAACTTCCGGCGACGTCGCCCGCGCCGTGGAGCAAGTAGAGGACAGGATAGGTCGCGTGGGAGTGTTCCGCGTAATCCGGCGGCGTGTAGATATAGACATCGCGCACGTCGCCGAGCGTCCGCGAGGTGTAGTAATGGCGGTGGAGCGTCCCATGCGGTACATCCCGCGCGTCGAAGTAGTTTTCGCCCGTTGCATGGGGGATGATGAGCAGACTGCGTGGAGCCATAAAGCCGGTCTGTGCATCGGGATTGTGGGGATCGGTAAAGCCGACGCCGTCGATGAGGAAGCTGTAATCGTAGATATCCGGCGGCAGGGGCGGCAAGGTGAGTGACCAGACGCCGTCTGCGTTCTTCTCGTGGAAGGCGATGTTGCTGTCGGCGCTGCCCAGAGCGTTGAGGATCGTCGTGGCGTTGAGCAGCACCCGTTGCGCGTGCGGCGCTTTGACGCGCAAGGTTGCACTGCGGTCGGCGTGGACTTCCGGCGAGATGATGTCCTCGCCTTCGCCCCAGCGAGAGTATAGCTTGTCGGGCAGATACAGGATGCCGGCGCTGCCATATTCCGCCCGCAGGCAATCACCGAAGCGGGTCGTCTGCGGTGTGCCGACCCGATCGCCGTCGAGGATTTGCGCGGCGCAGGTGATGAGGTCGTCCAGCAACGTGCCAACGGGCTGCGGTGCCCCGTGGGCCGGCGCGATGGTGTCGAAGTCGGCGGCGAACGTCCGCAGACGCAACATACCGCTGAAGAACGCCTGCACGGTGAGAGAGGCCGGCAAATGCAACATCACTGCGCCCGGTCGGGGCGAATCGCCGGTGAAGAGGATGCGGTCAGCCTTGTCCAGCAGACAGATGGAGCCGGGTGTATGTCCCGGCACGGTGATGACGCGCAAGATGCGTCCACCCAGGTCGAAGGTGTAGCCGTCGTAAATCGGAATCAACTTTGCGGACGACTCCTGCACCAGCGGTGCGTCGTCGGTGTGGATGTAGACTTGGGCAAAATACTTATTGCCGAGCGTGTGATCCATGTGATGGTGGGTATTCACCACGGTGACAGGCAAATCGGTGAGTGTGGCGACGTGCGCGGCCAGGTCACCCGTGCCGAAGCCGGTGTCGATGAGCAGCGCGCGCTCTTCTCCGGCGACGAGGTACATCGCCCCGCCGCGCTCGTCCTGGATGTGCCAGACGCCGTCGGTGACGGTTTGGGTCGTAAAGGGTACAGTCATAACGCCTCCTTAGAGAAAATCCTCTGAGTACTTCAAGGGTGATATTTGCACTTTGAATATGGAAAATGTGACTTGTTTTTTCGCGTTGTGCTCATTATACTATGGGAGTTAGGAATTGTTTTGCTTCGAGGAGGCGCCTATGGAACTTTAACCACAATAGGGAGACTCAAACTATATCATCGTTCAATAAGTTTTAAGGAGGGAAATATGCAACGTCAACTTTGTTCGATTGTCATGCTGTTGGCACTGTTAGCCGGAGTATTCACACCCCCGGCGGCAGTCCATGCGGCGCCGACTGCGGCGCCGGCCGCGCCGAGCCGTTGGTGTGTGGCGGGGAGTTTCCAGGGTTGGAACAACGCCAGCACACCGCTGTATGATGACGGCACGCACGGTGATGTGATCCCTGAAGACGGCATCTTCTCGCTGGATTATACGGTCGCGGCGGCGGACCGCTACGAGTGGAAGGTTGTCAAGTGTGGGGATTGGGGTACTACCCATCCCGCTCAAAATGCCTGGTTCAACACCGCCGCTGCCAGCCAGAAGGTCAAGTTCACCTTTGATACCAACGATCATAGCGGCGATGCAGGCTGGGACCTGCTCCCGGCGCAGAACATTGTTAATGTAGTGGATACGCTGCCGATCAGCTTTACCGCCGTCGGCGACTTTCAAGGCTGGAACAATGCCAACTCTGCCACAGCCATGACGTATGTGGGCAGCGGCATTTACTATCTGGCCTATTCGATAGCGACGCCGGGTGACTACAACGGCAAAGTGGTGGCGACCGGCACATGGGATGGCTTTGGGGCGGATGGGCGCAGTACGGACGCTGCAAACATCGCTTTTACCACGGCCACCGTTAATGAGACGGTGATTTTCCTGCTGGATACCAACACGGGACGGATGCTCATCACCCATAACGGCAGCGGCACGGGAAACTGGTGCCTGGCCGGCGGAATGAATGATTGGAACAACACTGCCGATTCCCTTTACGACGACGGCACCCATGGCGACCTCATCGGCGGCGATGGCATCTTCTCGTTGGATTACACCGTTACTACAGCCGGGCGCGTTGAGTGGAAGGTGGTTGAGTGTAACAACTGGGGGCACGCTTTCCCCGCCGACAACGCCTGGGTGAACACCGGCACCGCGAATCAGACGGTCAAATTCACATTTGACACGAACAACCACGTCAATGACGCGGGTTGGAAATTGCTCCCTGCGCAGAACATCGTCAACGCTTACGATGACTTGCCCACGTCCTTGACGGCGGTAGGAAGTTTCCAGAGTTGGAACAACGCCGATCCGGCGACGGCGATGACGGCGGCCGGCCAGCGGCTTTACGCTCTCGCCTACACGATCCCGACGAAGGGCAATTACAGCGGCAAATTCACGACCACCGGCAGTTGGGACGCCTGGGGTGCAGACGGACGCAACAAGAACGCGCAGAATATTGACTTCACCACCACTGCACCCAACCAGACCGTCTACTTTGTGCTGGACCTGGCGACAGGGCGGGGGATGATGACGGTGTCACTTTCCCCGGCGCCGGATGATTTCGTGATGGCCGAGGGCCTGGCGCACGATTCTCGCGACGACTTCTACCGTCAGCCCTTCGGCGCGGTCCCCACCGGCACGGACATCACGCTGCGCTTCCGCACCTTTGCCAATGACGTCACCGGCGTCAAGGTACGCTTGTGGAATACGGCGCTCGGTCAGCAGACTCTCGCTGCGATGACGAAGGTCACGACCATCCCCGGAAAGACGTTCGACTACGATATCTGGGAATTATCGTTGACCGCGCCTGATTCCCTCACCATCCTCTACTATCGGTTTATCGTCAACGATGGAACCGACATCGCCTACTATGAGGATGATGATCTGTACGATGGCGGCTTGGGCCGCACCTACGCCGCCTCGCCGGACGCCTCGTGGCAGATTGACGTGTACGATCCCGCCTTCAACACGCCCGACTGGTTCAAAGACGCCGTCGTCTACCAGATTTTCCCCGACCGCTTTCGCAACGGCGTAGACGCCAACGACCCGATCAGCGGCACTTTCTTCTACAACGAAACGCCCGGTGTCTTGACCGCGCCGCAGTGGAACTGGATCGTCCCTGATCCGCGGGTGGCCGGGGAATGGGAAGGTTCGTACAGCAAGCTATTCTACGGCGGTGACTTGCAGGGCATCATCGACAAACTGGATTACCTGCACGAGATGGGCGTCACTGCGCTCTACCTTAACCCCATCTTCGAGTCGCCCTCCAACCACAAGTACGACACGACCGACTACAAGAGCATCGACGATGCCTTCGGCGATCCATCGACCTTCATCACCCTGACGCAAGAACTGCATGACCGGGGAATGCACCTGATCCTGGACGGCGTTTTCAACCACACCTCCAGCGATAGTACGTACTTCGACCGTTATGGGCACTATGGGACGGTCGGCGCGTGTGAAGCGCTTGACAGCCCCTACCGCAGTTGGTACTACTTCCGCCCGGCCAGCCCCGCCGGGAGCGGTCCGTGCGCGGGTGACACTACTTATGAGGCGTGGTGGGGGTATGACTCGCTGCCTAAACTCAACACCACCAATGTGCCGGCGGTTCGCTCATACATTTACAGCGATACCCAGGCCGTCGCCCGCTACTGGCTGGAGCAAGGCGCCGACGGTTGGCGACTCGATGTGGCCGGCGACGTGGATCCGAGTTTCTGGCGCGACTGGCGCGACGACGTCCGTGCTGCTAAGGCCGATGCCATCACCATCGCCGAGGAATGGGGCGACGCCAGCCGCTTTATGCTCGGCGACCAGCTTGATAGCACGATGAACTACCGCTTCCGCAATGCCATCATCGGCGTGCTGCGTGAGACGGACTGGACGGACACCAACAGCAGTATCAAGGCGCTTAAGGTCAGTGAGTTCGACAGTGTCCTGCACAGCCTGCAAGAGGATTATCCACCGGAAGCCTTCTACGCGCTGATGAACCTCGTCGGCAGTCATGACGTGAACCGCGTTCTCATCCCGCTTGACCAGGATGGCGACCCGACCGACGACGACTATAGCGACGGCAAGGCCCGCCAGCGTGCGTTGGCGATCATGCAGATGACACTGCCAGGCGCGCCCACTATCTACTATGGCGATGAGGTTAGCCTGGTGGGGTACGGGGAAGCAAGCGCCGGGAACGAAGGCGGTGTCTTCTACAGCGACCCGTACAACCGCCAGCCCTATCCCTGGAGCGACGAGCCTGGCTATGATGAACTGCCTGCCTGGCGTCAGGCTGATCTGGCGATGCGCGACCACTACAGCGCGACTGCCGCGATCCGCAACGCCCACCCTGCGCTGCGTACCGGCTCTTTCGACACGCTGCTGGTGGATGATGAGGCCGAACTGTATGCTTACGGGCGGCGCCTCGACGACGACGTGGTCATCGTCGCAGTGAACCTCGGCGTGACTACCCAGACGCTCACCATCCCCATCAAGGGCTATCTGCCGCTGGACGGGGTGGCGCTGACCGATGCTTTGAACGGCGGCGCGTATGCCACCGCTGCCGGGCAACTGGTCGTCGCTAACGTCCCGCCGATGTGGGGTGCCATCCTCACCGTGGACGAGGGGCAAGACATCACCGCGCCGCCGGCGCCGACCCATTTGGCCGCTGTGGAAGGCGCTGGCACCGTCACGTTGACCTGGGACGCCGTGACGGCTGTCGCCAGCTACACCGTGTTCCGCAGCTACGTCTCCGGTGGCGGTTATGAAGCGCTGGGGCGCGTTGACTCTCCCACCACCACTTATGTGGACGACTCCGTAACCAACGGTACGCTCTACTACTACGTGGTCAACGCGGCGGATGCGGACGGCAACGAAGGTGACTTCTCCAACGAGGTCTCCGCGCTGCCACACTACACCATCGGCTGGGCGAATCTGCAATGGCCCTCCGAGATCACCCACACCATCGGCATTACACCGACGGAGAACATCTACGGTCAGGTTTACATCGAAGGTGTGACCTCTGAACCCGGCGCAACGCCCGGCTTGCTGGCACAGATCGGCTACGGCGCTGCGCTGGAGAATTGCACTGCCTGGATGACGTGGGTGGACGCCGCGTTCAACGTTGACGCCGGGAACAACGATGAGTTCCAGGCGCAACTGTTGCCGGAGCAGACGGGCGAATTCTTCTATCTCTACCGCTATTCGACAACTGGCGGTCGAGACTGGGTCTACGCCGGTTTGGACGGTATGCCGTCTCCGGGCGAACTGCACGTCCTCGCTTCCGCTGATACGATTCCGCCTGCTGTGCCGCAGAATCTCCGCGTCGTGCACTGGGGGACGGATCACATCACCCCGCAATGGGAGCCGGTGGCTGACGCTGATCTGGCGGCGTATGACCTGTATCGTTACGGCGAAGGTGAAGCGTCCACCGACGCTGTGCGGATTGCCCGTGTGCCGGCCCCGGCGACGCTCTACACGGATACGAACGTCACCGTGGATCACACTTACACGTACACCGTGCAGGCCGTGGATACGGCGTTGAATAAATCGGCGTTCTCCAATCCGACGGTCGGCAGAGCCGAAGCGCGTCAGGTCGAAGTGCGTTTCCGCGTCACCGTACCACCGTTCACCCCACCTGCCGACACCATCTACATTGCCGGCGACAATGCTGCCGTGTTCGGTGCGTCGTGGAATCCTAGCGCGATGCGGATCACCCGACTGGACGCGAATACCTGGGCCTACACCGTTACCGTCGGTGAAGAGACGGCGCTGCAATACAAATACACACGCGGCTCCTGGGATGTTGTGGAGAACTGGGGAACGATCGTTGGTACGGAAAATCGCCATCTGACGACTTCCTACGGTGCTGGCGGTGTGATGCTGGTGGAGGACGTCGTCTACAACTGGCGTGACCCGTTGGTGGTAGAGCACTATCCAGAAGCAGACGCCACAACCTGGGACACCGGACAGCCTATCTGGGCGCTCATCAGCCGTCCGATCGACCCGGCACGGGTGACAGCCTCGACCTTTGTGGTTGAACAGGTTGACAATGGCGTTGTTCCCGGTGCTTTAGGGGTTCGGGCCACGACGTTCGATCCGTATCCTGATACGGCGATGCTACCTTACCTGTCTGGATCTTTGGTGTTCTTCACACCGACGACGGCCCTGACGACCTCTAACCAATATCGCGTCACCCTCGTTGCTGGCGGCTATCATGATGAGGTGGATATGCAGGCGAATTACGCGTGGACCTTTGGCTTGTCGGAGCGGGTTTTGTATCTACCGCTGGTGATGCGCGTCTATGCGGTACCGTAATTCTTGTGTAACTATTCAGCCACCCTTGCCAGGTGGCAAATGGGACTTTGGGGATGATGCATAAGGGGTTGACACCTCGGCTATAGGCGATGGCCCTCTCATCCCCCCAACCCCCTTCTCCCCCGCAAGCGGGGAAGAAGGGGGGCAGGGGGGATGGGCTGATAGAAACACGCCTATCTCGTCATCCAAGAGTCCTTTGTCTACCAAAATCCGTGCCAAACCTACGATAGGGAATAAGTTGCTGCGCCAGGTTGACTGGCCTGAATAGATATGAACTATTTTCATAAGGAGTGTAACCGAACTTGCGGTACAGCCCCGCTAATGCAAATGCTCACAAGACTACTTGACTAACGACTATCGGACTATTTTTAGAGAGGAATTCGTCATTAACTGGCGTTCACCAGCGGTGGAATGAAAACTTTTCACCCCGAAGGGCACGCCGGGCGCAGAGAATTTGAGTTTTTCTCTGTGAACTCTGGGTGCTCTGGGGCTATTTTCAGAGTATTTTATACGAGGAGGTGAATATGAGTATCCGAGTTACTGTTTGGAATGAGTTTCGTCATGAAAAGACCCACCAGGCCGTCAGGGACGTGTATCCCGATGGCATTCATCAGGCGATTGCTTCCTTCCTGAAGGAGGCGGGGTACGAGGTGGGCACTGCCACGCTCGATGAGCCGGAGCATGGCTTGACCGATGAGGTGCTGGCGAACACCGATGTTCTCATCTGGTGGGGGCACATGGCGCACGATGAGGTCAAGGACGAGATCGTGGATAAGGTGCAACAGCGCATCCTCAATGGGATGGGGCTGATTGTGTTGCACTCGGCCCATTTTTCCAAGATCTTCCGCCGCATGATGGGCACGAACTGCTCACTGACCTGGCGCGAAGCTGGGGAGCGCCATCGCCTGTGGGTGGTGTCGCCGGGGCATCCCATCGTCGCAGGACTGGGCGAGTACTTCGAGATTCCGCATACCGAGATGTACGGCGAGTTTTTCGATATCCCGCAGCCTGACGAGTTGATCTTCATCAGTTGGTTCCAGGGCGGCGAGGTGTTCCGCAGTGGATGTTGCTGGCATCGTGGACGCGGTAAAATCTTCTACTTCCAACCCGGTCATGAGACTTTCCCCATCTATTACCAAAAGGAAGTGCAGCAGGTGCTCATCAATGCCGTGCGTTGGTGCGCTCCCGTCAACGTCGTAGGCTTCCGCGACCTGGCAAAGGCGCCGCATCATCCCCAGGCTCTGGAAAAGTTCGAGCTTGAAGCGTAAAAGAGGAGTCTAGTACACAATGACATCACCCATCGGTTTACAACTTTATTCTGTCCGCGAGGACGTGCAGCAGCACGGCTTCGCGGATGCCGTCCGCAAGGTCGCGGCCATGGGCTACATCGGCGTGGAACCGGCCGGATTCCCCGGCACGACACCAGAAGCGGCGGGCAAACTTTTCAAGGAACTGGGCCTGGTCGTGCCGAGCGCGCACACAGGCTTGCCTTTGGGCCAGACGAAAAATGAAGTTCTGGACGCGCTGCGTGCCATCGATTGCCCGCGCATCATCACCGGCAAAGGCCCGGCAGATTTCGCAACGCTGGACAAAATCAAGGCGACCTGCGATCTCTTCAACGAGGCGAATCAGGTGGCGCGGGAAAACGGTATGGCGTTCGGCGTTCACAACCACTGGTGGGAATACCTCCAGGTGGAAGGACGCTACGTCTACCAGGTGATGCTGGAGCGGCTTGACCCGGCGATCTTCTTCGAGCTGGATACCTACTGGATCAAGACGGCGGGCGTCGACCCGGCGCAGGTAGTACGGGAGATGGGCGCACGCGCGCCGTTCCTGCACATCAAGGACGGGCCGTGCGTCAAAGACGAGCCGATGACGGCCGTGGGCGACGGCGTGATGGACTTCCCTACCCTTGTCGCAGCCGGGAAGCCGCATACCGCCTGGCTCATCGTCGAAATCGACCGCTGCGCCGGCGACATGATGGAAGCCGTGGCGAAGAGCTACGATTATCTTGTCGAGAACCGGCTAGCGCGAGGAAATAAATAGTCGCGTAGTCGTGTAGTCGGGAGACGGGGGATGAGCGTGCAGTCAAAGACTGGGCTTGTCTCCCGTCTTTTTGGTCGTATAACATGATGCAAGCCTGGCAGTTTTTTGAAACTTGTCGGGTTTGCATACTTCTATCGCCGGAGGACAATGGAATGGAGCCTTACGCCGACCTCGAAATTCGCATCTTTGCACGTGGAGACGCAGGGTATCCTGTGGAAATCACACTGAATCATACGCAAATTCTAGGCAAGGGTACCCTTTCTGTTTCTTTACCTGGGGATGGCGCAGCCTTGACCCAATGGTTCTTTGCCGACGTCGCTCTGCAAACGGCCTGGGCCGATGCCTGTGCGCAGCCGCCGCATCGTATTCGCCTGCGCCTCCCCGATGAGATTTCGGAATTACACGCGCTTCCCTGGGAAGCGTTGCATGATCCCACAACCGGGCTCGATGTCGCTGCGTCCGTTGCAACACCTTTTTCTCGCTTTCAGGATGAGCGCCGGAAGCTGGGCGCACCGGTGCTCCACAAGCCCCTCCGTGTTCTTGTCGCCATTGCCGCGCCGTGTGACCTGGACCGCTATCACCTGCCGCCGTTGAATGTCACCGAAGAATGGAATGCGCTCCAGGAAGCGACCGCGGGTCCTGATATCGCTTTGACCTTGCTAAAACAGCCTTGTACGTTAGGCGCTATTGAAACAGCGCTGCGTCAGGGCCATTATCATGGGCTGCACATGATCGCTCACGGTGCGTACGATGCGAGTCTTGGTGATCACGTGCTTTATCTCGCCGACGACGATAACTATGCCTTGTTAACCCCTGGTAGCACCTTTGCCTCAATGTTGGCCCGTCATTTGACCGGGGACGAGGCACGGCGGGAGGAGGAATTGCGCCTGGTCTTTCTATCCAGTTGTGAGAGTGCTGCGCGCGGTCTGGGGATTGCGCTCATCCACAACGGTGTATCGGCCGTGGTAGCGATGCGCGACCGTATTTCGATCAAAGCGGCGCAGGAGTTCGGGCGCGTTTTCTATCGCCAGGTGTTGGATCACGGCATCGTAGACCTGGCCAGCAATCAGGCCCGTGCGGCGCTACTGACGCACCAACTGCCGGATGCTGCCGTGCCGGTGTTGTTGATGCGCTTGCAGGATGGGCAATTGTTTGCCCAGCCGGCAGGGGAACCTCCTCCGACTCCCATCTACACCCGCGTCCCCGAACCGCGCGCCCCGCGCCTGGTAGGCCGCGACGCCGATCTGGAATGGCTGTGTACGCGCCTCAAACGTGGCGACATCTCCGCGCTGGCGGGCATGCGCGGCATTGGCGGCATCGGCAAGACCGAGTTGGCGATTGCCGCCGCCCGTGCCCTGGAGGCCCACTTTAACGGGTGCGTGGTGTGGCTTGACTGCGGCTCCAACGCCGTTCCCGCCATCCAGGAGCGCGTTGCTGCTGCGTTAGGTGTGAAACTGGAAGGCGACGACCTGATGCAACGCGCCGACGTCCTGGCCCGCGCCTGGCGTGGGCAACCGCCGACGCTCGTGGTACTCGATGACGTACGCGCCGCCCATCTACAGAATTTTGCTGCGCTGCTGCCGCCGCGCCCGCCATGCGCGCTGCTGGTCACCAGCCGCCGCCACGATTTGCCCGCTTTGCCGCCCGACGCGTTGCGTCACCTGAACGTGTTGGACCCGGCGCCTTCCCAGGCGTTGATCACCGACCTGCTCTCTGTGGACTTGGAACATGATCCCCAGGCAGCGGGCGGCATCGTCGAATTGCTCGACCGCATCCCTCTGGCGCTGACGTTAGTGGCGCGCCGGCTGGCAACCCTTGCCGCACGCCGCCGCACGCCAGATGCGGAATCTCCCTGGCGCGTGCTGCTGCGCGAGCTGCAGGAGCGCCGCGCCCAGGTGCTTCACCAGGGAGAACGGCCCGACCTGAGCGTGTGGGTGGCCTTCGGCGTCAGTTATGCCGACCTCGACCCCGCCGACCAATCCCGCCTGCGCCGGTTGGGTGTCTTTGCCCGCAGCGAGTTTCCCCTGGCGGCGTTGCGGGCGGTGTGGGACGACGATGAATCCGCCGCGCGCGCTGCTCTAATACGCCTGACCGACGCCGGATTGTTGGAAGAAGTGGACGACGACGTGTGGTGGATGCACGACCTGCTGCGCGAGTACGCGGCAGAGCTATTGGCGCATGGCGATGCGGACGAAGCCCAGGCCGCGCGGCTGGCGCACGCCGCGTACTGGCAACATTGGCTGGACCATTTTGAGTCGCGCAGTGTCGAGGATTGGCAGACGCTACAGGCGATCCGCCCGGAAGTTGATGCGGCTGCCGGTTGGCTACTGGTGGATTGGGAACGCAATCCCAACCTTGCTGCTGATCTTGCGTTGTCGATTGCCAGTACTTACCAATCTTACACAGTGCCGGAATGGGAATCGTGGCTTATGGCCGGAATGGCTGCGGCGCGGGCTGTAGAGCAGCGCAATACTGTTCGTCGTTTGCAGCGTGGCCTGGCTGAACACTATCGACAGTATGGCGATTTACAGCAGGCGGAGGCGATGCTCCGTGAGAGTCTGGCAACAGCCCATGAACTTCTCGATACTGCCTCGACGGATGAAGAACTGGATGCCGGGCAGAGAGGCGTGGCGGTGACGCAAAGCAGCCTGGCGGACTTGCTGCGCATAAGGGGAAAGTATGACGAAGCGGAACAGTTGTACCGGGAGAGCTTGGCGGTCTGTGAGGCGGTGGGCGACCGGCGTGAGGTGGCGGTGACGCAAAGCCGCCTGGCGGACTTGCTGAGCATAAGGGGAAAGGATGACGAAGCGGAACAGTTGTACCGGGAGAGCCTGGCGGTCTTTGAGGCGGTGGGCGACCGGCGTTCGGTGGCGGTGACGCAAAGCCGCCTGGCGGACTTGCTGCGCATAAGGGGAAAGGATGACGAAGCGGAACAGTTGTACCATTCTGGTTTGGCGATTTGTCGGGCGATCCGCGATCCTCAGGGTGTGGCGGTTTTTCTTATGGGGTTGGGAAGATTGGCTTTGGATCAAGGTCGGCGTGAGGAGGCATTACCTCTACTACGCGAAGCGCGTGCCGGCTTCGCGGCCTTGGGGCTGTCCGAATGGGTCGCCGGCGTGGATCACCTGCTGGCGCAAGCTGGAGAAAATGTCCTTACTTTAGATGACTTGATCGCCATGGTGCGCGCCGCCCGGCAAGGGGATGAAACCGCCGGACAGCAAGCCTGGACGCTTTGCGAGGGCCTGGCGCAAAGCGACGATGTTACGGCAGGCGCTCTGGGCCGCGCCCTGCGCGACGTGCTGCTTGGTGAAGACCTATCCACCGCCTGCGCCGCCCTGCCTTCCGATTTGCGCGAGGCGTTACTGGCTGCCTTGTAGGGCAATGTGCCAAATCGCCCTACAAAATCTGCTTGATCTGCTGACAAAAAATGACCCATGCCCCTCATTCTTCTAAACCCTTAGAAACACGCCCACCCCTGGGGCAGCGTGGCCTCCTGCGGGCGGGGGGGGAGTACCTGCGCGATTTCTACGGCCGGCAGGCGACCGGCGGGTTATGGCTGGCGCATGGGTTGTGGCGCGCGGGATTGGCGGGTCGGGTAGGATTGGTGCTCCTCGGCGGCGGACTGCCGCTGGCAGCGGCGTTGTTGAGCGGAGCGCTGATTTCCACTGCGCCGCGGGTGTTGGCGTTCGGCCTGACCCTCTTCGCGGTCGCCTGGGCCTTCATCTTGTCCGCAGTGACGCGCCTCTCGCTGCCCGGCTACGTGATCGTCTGCGCCTACCTGGCGTGGTATGGCATCCTGGCCGGCGGGGCGCTGGCCGGAACGCCGTGGTTTGCGTTGCCCACCCTATGGATGCTGTGGGTGGGAGGCGCCGTCGACGATGCACTGCCGCGTTTGTGGCGCTGGGTCTGGCGTTTGCCCCTGGATAGCGGTTGGATGGGCCCGATGGCCGGTGGGGCGTTGGCGCTCGGCTTTACCACCTTCTGGATGTCGCCGGAAGTGCTGCCGATTCCATTGCTTGCCTTCATCAACATGTGGCAGCGACGTTACGTGGATGCCGTTCTTAACCGCCCGATGATGCAGGCCGGGCAGTTCTGGTTCACGCTGCTTGCGCTGGCCGCTGGGGTGGGGGTGGGGCTGGCGTGGAAACTGCACCGTCGCCCGCTGAGGCTCCTGGTAGTTGCGGGCTGCGCGCTGGCTTTTGCGTGGCTGGCGCTGCACATCCCTGGGATGTAGCGCGAGTTGGCAACTCGCGCTGTGTCTTAGTCACAAAGACAGCGGGAAGGGGGTTCCCCTTCCCGCTGTGTGTTAAGCCTGGATGAGTCGGCTAGGGCGCAACGAACTGCAATCGCCCTTCGACTTGTGGGTTGATTGGCTGCGTCAAGGTCGGGATGTACTCGATCACGACATCGCGGACGTAATACTGTGTGTCTGCAATGGTCTGGTCGAGCGGCCAGAGCGTGACGCCGCCGTCGTTGAAGTTACATGAACCGGCCGCCAGGTAGTTGACCGTCGAGACGGTGTAAGTGGTCGCTGCAGTAAAGTCAATCGGCACACCATTCACCGACATCCCGGCAATGTGATCCACACCCACCGTGTAGGTGACGGGATCGTCCGTATAGGTGATGACGGTCCCGGCGCTCACATCCAGCATACAGGTGGTGTAGTAAGAGTAGCCGCCGTGGTTTGGCACGTACTTGTAGTACCAGTAGTTCCGGTATCCACGTTCCAGAATGGCCTTGAGCTGCTCCCCGTTGATGTTCATCACTAACAGCGAGTTCTCATAGGGCATCAGCGTGAACATGTCGCCCACGGTGAGGGTGTACGGCGTGGAGAGGGTCGCCGTGCCGGCGACTTTGCCGTTGGTCATCGCCCCGGAGAGATGGAAGTCAATATCCACCGCCGGCAGTTCGCTCTCCAACTTCCACTTGGAAGCGTCCGCCTGCAGGTTCGCGGCGTTGGTCTCCTCGGTGAAAGCGTTGAGCGCGTCCAACGGGACGATGGTCGTCCCCAAGATCGTGCTCTTGTAGACGGTGAGGAAGTCCTCGTAGGGCTGGACAATCGCCTTGACCACCGGGTCTGGCGTGATAGCCGTGGTCACTGCGATGTACTTCCCGGCACGCGCGGCGACTTCATAGCCGCCCATGCCATCGGGGCGCATCCCCAGCACGACCTCACCCAGGTACGAGTTGTAGCGGTAAGCCTGGTTGATCAACACCGGCATATTGTCCGCCGAACCGACGAAGGTGGGCAGGTATTTGTAGTTGCCATAACCCTTGCTGGGATCGGTGTGGCTATGACCGCCGATGATCACATCCACGCCCGTCGTCTGCGCCGCCAGGTTGGTGTCCACATTCTCATCCACTTCCACGCTCTTGGGGTCTTCCGTGAAGCCGATGTGCGTCAGCGCAACGACCCCATCGTAGGCGGCCTGGAGGGCCGGCGCGCGGTTCTGCGTTTCGGTGATCGGGTTGGTGAAGGTCAGCCCGGGGATGTTGCTCGGCAGTTCGTATTGCGGGATGCGGTGGTTGCCGATGCCCAGGATTGCGAGGCTGATGTTCTCCGCCCCCACCGTGACCGTGACGTAGGGCTTGACATCCACTTCCGCCAGTCCGTAGCGCCCGTCATCATAGACGTTGGCCTGGAGCAGGGGGAAGTTCGCCTGTCCGAGTGTGCCGGTGAAGATGTATCCGCCGAAGTTGTACTCGTGGTTGCCCAATGTCATGGCGGTATAGGTCAACGCATTCATCGCCCGGAGGATCGGGTTTATTTGCAGGTCGGCCGGCAGCTCGGTGCCATCGGCACCCTTACCGGTGAAGGCTGCCTTGAAGAAGGCCGCCATCGCGTCGCCCTGGATGGTATCGCCGGCATTGAGCAGGATGGTGCGGGTGGGGTTGTTCTTCCACTCCTGGCGGATCAACGTGACCAGGTTGGTGTAGCCGGGCGCTGTGCTGGTGGGTGACAACCGACCGTGCGAGTCGTTGTGGTGCAGGATCGTCACCGGGATGATCGGCCCACTCACGTTATCGCCTTCGCGGATGATGCGCCCATCCAACAGTGTCCCATCACCCAATGGCCCGTTGTAGGCCGTGGCTGGCGTGCCGTAGGTCGCGCTGGTCCAACTGAGGACCTGGTTCAACATGTCGCCCCAGTAGGAGATGTTGGTCATGTACTTGAAGGGTGTGAACCCGTCTTGTCCGGCCGGCGCCAGGAACTCGTTGGTGCCGACGCGATAGACCGTATCCATATCGATCGGCTCCCAGGTGTTGCCATTCTTGACCTCAACGTCATACGCGCCCCAGGCCCACCAACTGCTGTTATAACTTTTGGGCTTGGTTGGATCGTTGAGCGTTCCGTAGCTGTAATACTTGAAGCGGATGCCCGCGACCTGCAGCGTGCCCTTGAAGAGCGTGGCGCTCTGGTTGAGCAACTCCATGATCTGGGCGCCGGTCATGTCGCCCACGATGGTCTGGTTGCCGAAGGGCAGCACGTTGAACAGCGCTCCGTAGGTGAGGGTGTAAGGCGTGGTCGGCGCGCCGGTGGCGAGGATGTCCGCGCGCAGGCCGCCGGAGTTGTTGAAGACCATGTCCGCGTTGTTGCCCGCTTCGGCGTCGTTGTTCAGCTCGTTGTAGATCGCATCATTGACGAACGCCCCCATCGTGTTGTCTTCCGAATCGCTGCGGGTCAGACTGATGTTGGTGTACCCGATCACAGTGTTGATGAGCGCCAGGTAGTCAGGATCCTGCGCCCAGAGGTTCAGGCGGGCTGTGGTAGCCGCGTCTTGCAGTGTGGCTGCCGGTTGCGTCGCCGGTGGCGTTGGCGGTGGATTGACTACAATCGATCGCCAGGCGATCGTCGCTTGCTCGGTTGTGCGGTTGTAGATAACATCCGCGCGACCCACGCGGCGACCGTTGTAGTACGCCTGCACCACCGTGGTCCCGCTGACCACCTGCGCGGCGGAGAGGTTGGTATGGCTGTGCCCACCGATGATCAGATTCACCGGGTTGCCCGCTTCAACCAGTCTCTTGGCCAGTGTTTGGTCGCCGTAGACCGGGAAGCCGTAGCCGTACCCGCCATCGACGTTGCCCAGGTGGCTGATGACCACGAGCACTTCCGCACCTGCTGCCTTCACCGCGTCATAGTAATGAGCAATGGAGGTGGCGGCATCCTTGAAGCACAAGCCCTGTGTGGCTTCTGCTATTGTGATGTAGGGCGTCTCCTGCGAGGTCACGCCGATGAGGCCGATCACCACTTCGTGACCGGGCGCCCCCACCGTCATTGTGACCCAGGGCTGGGCGAAAGCCGGTACAGTCCAGCCCGCAGTAGCGCAGCTACCGGTATCGCTGACAACCAGGTTGGTCGCCAGGAAGGGATAATCTGCCTGCAGCGTGCGGCTGATCAGTACTTGCTGCCCCCAGTCGAACTCGTGGTTGCCGAAGGTGGCGGCGTTGTAGCCCATGAAGTTGAACAGATCAATGGTGGATTCGCCCTTGAAGATGTTAGAGAGCAAACTACCCTGCATCTCGTCGCCCCCGTCCACCAGAAGCACACTGTCGGTGCCCCTCGTCGCGCGCGCGTTATTGATGACGCTCGCTACGCGCGCAATGCCGGGGTTGCTGCCGGAAGGCTCCAGTTGCCCGTGGAAGTCATTGGTGTGCAAGATGGTGACGGCGTCGATGTCGGGCAACGTGATCGGGTAGAGATATGCCTGCCCGCCGTTTTGTGGATTGCCGACGTAATCGACGATCATCGCGCCTTCAGGCTGGCTGTAGGCGTAGCCCACCAGGTCGTTGACCATGACCTCGATGGTCGCGGCATGATCGGCCGGACCAGGGCCAAAAGACCCATCTGGATTTTCCGGACCGGTATAGGATGCTGCGAAAGGAGATCGTGCATAGTCGAAACTGCCCGGTGCGACTTCATCTTCATTTGCATCCCAGTCATAGCCGAACAACTGGTAGTCAAAGGTGGTGTTGCTACTGCCCAGGCCCAGATAAGCCGCCGGGACATAGAACTCCATGTAGCCGGAGTTGTAATCCGTGTAGATGAGGTAGGGGCTATAGCGGCTGACGAGGCCAGTTTGCAGCGCGTAGATGCGCGGAATGTATGTACCATCGCCGACCGGGTAGTTGTAGATGAGGTACTCTGGATTGCCATCTTCGTTGTTGTCGATGTACAGGTCGAACTCGGTGAAGTAATACATGGCCGTGTGCCAGGGCGCCCAGGCGTCAATGGCGAAAGAGATCATCGGGCCATAGGTTCCACTGTTCCACCCGTAGTCTGCGCCGAATGCGCGCACATCGCCGGCGGTTCCCGTTTCCTGGGGATCGCTCACCAGCAAGGGGAAGACCCACAGGCTGGAGGAAATCGGGCCGGTGTGGGTGATCTCGAACGTAGCCGCATCGGTGGCGGGATCGTCAATCACCGTCTGCGCCGTGATGTCAAGTTCGGTGTAGGGGCGCGGCACAAAGTAGAACGGCACACGCAGCATACCTTCCGGCTGGGCCGCGGCCTGAGGTTGAACTGCAACCGCCGTTGTTGCCGTTGTGCTGTGCATCACCAACGGTAGATAGACGTAGTACCAATTCTGAACAGTGATTGAAGCCTCAGCCTGGCCACTGGCGCTGACGTGGCTGAATCTAGCTATATTGGTGATGGTGGCTCCGTAGTATAGGGGATCGGTGCTAACAGTAGCGGTGAGGACGAAGGATACAGTCTCGCCAGCAGGAATGTCAACCATCTCGTCCAAATTGTCGCCGATCAGACCCGCAGGCAGCGTGTCGGTGACAGCGACGTCTTCGGCGGTGAGGGTGCCGTTGTTAGCTACCGAGATTGTGTAGGTCACCACATCTCCCAACAACACAGGGGTGTGCGGGGTCACCACAGTTTTGTTAATGACGAGGTCAACCGTGCCAGGTTCAAGGGTGATTGAAGCCTCAGCCTGGCCACTGGCGCTGACGTGGCTGAATCTAGCTATATTGGTGATGGTGGCTCCGTAGTATAGGGGATCGGTGCTAACAGTAGCGGTGAGGACGAAGGATACAGTCTGGCCGGCAGGAATGTCAACCATCTCGTCCAAATTGTCGCCGATCAGACCCGCAGGCAGTGTGTCGGTGACAGCGACGTCTTCGGCGGTGAGGGTGCCGTTGTTAGCTACCGAGATTGTGTAGGTCACCACATCTCCCAACAACACAGGGGCGTGCGGGGTCACCACAGTTTTGTTAATGACGAGGTCAACCGTGCCAGGTTCAAGGGTGATTGAAGCCTCAGCCTGGCCACTGGCGCTGACGTGGCTGAATCTAGCTATATTGGTGATGGTGGCTCCGTAGTATAGGGGATCGGTGCTAACAGTAGCGGTGAGGACAAAGGATACTGTCTCGCCGGCAGGAATGTCAACCATCTCGTCCAAATTGTCGCCGATCAGACCCGCAGGCAGTATATCGGTAAGAACAAAGCCCGTAGCATTATTTGAGCCAAGATTGCTAAGGCTGATCGTATACGTGACTACATCACCCAAGAGCACCGGTGTATGGACAGTCTCAACTGTCTTACTGATCGTCAGATTAGGATCGGCTGGCATGAGGGTGATGTACCCGTAGATTTCTTCGAGCTCGTAGTAGTTGGCAGGAAGTTGGGTGGCGTCGAAGGTGAAGGTCACAAGCACCTCGGCTTCGCCATGCGGGCCTACCGTTACGTTGGTGGCGGAGAAAGCTACATCCACACCCTGGTCAAACGATGCGCCCTGATAAGCCCAGCCCACAGCATAGGTGTGCGAGATGGCATCGGAATTGTAGAGCGTGACGGTGCGGGTGATGACGTGCTCATTCTCGCCGGCCAGGAACAACTCGCTCAGGCTCACTGCGGTCTCCTCGCCTACGGCTACCACCGGCGTATGCACGGCCTCATAGGCCCGCACCCGGCCCGCGCCCTGGCGCGGAATCGGTGACCCGTCCACGAGGTCCACAGCGGTGTTCATGATAGCGGCCTTGATCTGCTCCGGCGTCCAGTCGGGGTGCGCCTGCACCATCAGCGCGGCCACACCGGCGATGTGCGGTGAGGCCATAGAGGTGCCGTTGAAGGAAACACCCTGCGTGCCTGTCCCCATAGCCGCAGCGAAAATCGCCACACCAGGCGCCGTGACATCGGGCTTGAGTTTGGAGTCGGTGCCGCGAGGGCCACGCGACGAGAAGTCGGCGACGGTGTCGGCGGGGATGTAGGGATTGGGCAACGTCGTAACATCATTCTCGGCGCTGACCGTGACCGGTTGACCATCGCGTCTAGCCAGACTCAAACCATCAGTGAGGCCAACGAAGCCAGCCGGAATGCCGTTGGGAAGGCCGTCATCGGCCATGGTGATCAGTGCATCGCCGCCGGCTGCCGAGTTGTAGATGATCACGCCTGCCGCGCCTAACGCCTCAGCATTGCGCGCCTTCACGGCAAAGCCGCACGTGCCACGCTGGATGAGGGCGATTTTGCCTGTCAACGCCCCGGTTTGCGTAAGGTCGGCGGTGGCGCACAGCAGATTATCGACCGCATAGTGCCCTACATAAGCCAGTGGGGCGGTCAGCGCTGTATTGTAATGCGCTGCGGTCTCATCGAATGCGCTCGGCTGATACATGATAGGAGTAAAGAAAATGGTGCCGCCAGCATCCTGGATCGTCGGCATGGTGGCATAACCGGTGGTCGAAGCTGCCGTACCAATCGTGCCCGAGGCGGTGCCCGGTGAGCCGGCGATGTACGGCACGTCCGCCGAGTTGCCGATGGAAGTGGCGACTACGATACCCGCGGTCACGGCAGCGTTCGTCGCCACGACATCGGGATCGTCTACGTCACCCGGCCCATAGTCGGAACCCAGCGACATATTGATGACCTGCGGCCAGCCGTATTCTATGTAGTGCGCTACGGCGTCGTCAAGCGCATTCATGACCAGGTTTGTGCTGCCTTCCGCACCGAAGACCTTGAGGGCCATCAATGTCGCTCCGGGGGCAACGCCGGTCATCACCTGCCCTGCGGCGATCCCCGCAGCGATGGAGGACACGTGTGTGCCATGTCCGTACTCGTCCAGTGGATCGTCGTCCGGATGCGGTTCGGGCTGGTAAGCCGGATCGTCGGGATCGGCGTTATAGTCCGTGCCGGCGTAGTCGTGCCCGTCGATAACTTTGACGGTGGGGAAGGTGCCTGCTTCAACGACGTCAGGATTGTTGTTGGCATAATCGTCAGGGTTGCCGCTGCCGCCGAGGGCGGCGTGCGTGTAGTCGATGCCGGTATCGATGACGGCGATGGTCACGCCTTCGCCATCGAATCCCAGATCCTCCCAGACCTCCGGCGCGCCGATGAGCGGCACGCTGGCGTTCAAGTCCGGCGTGTGTTGCGGCGCGCGGTGGACGGCCTTCACGTTATCTAGGGCGAGGATTGCGTTGGTCTGCTCCAGCGGCACATGGGCCAGGAACCCGTTATAGACGGTGGTGTAGGGCTTGGAGATGATTTGGACCCCCATCGCCTCCAGTTGGCTCTGCACTTTGGCCTGTGTTGCCTTTATTTGGTTGACATACACGGTCATGCTGTTCTTGCTCAGCGTTCTGGCCGCCGCTTTTTGCTCGGCGTAATACGTTGCCAACGGCGCTTGATCCAGCTCGATGACCATCATCATGCTCTGGCCCTTGACCTGATCTGCCAGGGCATGGGGCACATAGCCATACTGCGCGATGATCTCCTCGGCGGAAAGCTCTGCCAGTGCAGCCGGATCAATCTCAACAGCGTGCGCCGGTATAGCGCCCGGCGGCGTTGGGGCGGCAGCCACAGGCTGGGCCGCCGGTGTTTGTGTCGGGTCCGTTGTCGGTGCTTTAGCTTGTGATGCAGGGGTGGTTGAGGCTGCGACCGAACTGAACGGCACAATCAATGTCACAATCAAAAACAATGAAAGTAAACGAAACTTGCGCATAGTGTAAGACTCTCCTTTCAACTCGATGGTGATATCAACAACTTTATGAGAAAAGTAACGATTTTCCTGATTCCCGCTACGCTCACCTCCTTTCTCACTGTGGAGCCATGGCATGATCTTATGCCCTATCACAGAAACACAGCGACGTATACAATCATAGTAACTATTCAGGCCAGTCAACCTGGTGAAGCCACTTATTCCCTATACCAGACTTGGCGCGGATTTTGGTATGCCAGGTGCTCTTGGATGACGAGATATTCGTGTTTCTATAAGCTCATCCCTCTGCTCCCTTTCCCCCCAGGAAGGAGGGCTTTTTGTGGGGGTGTGGCGGGCGGCGAAGCCGCCCGCCACACCCCCTCTTTTTCGCCCCCTTCTCCTCCGCTTGCGGGGGAGAAGGGGGCTGGGGGATAAGAGGGTCAGCACCTATGGTCGAAGTGTCAGCACATTATGCACCATTTCCAAAGTCCCGTTCGCCACCTGGCAAGAGCGGCTGAATAGTTACCAATCCTATATCCTCAGGACTTACGTAAGCCTGGCTCGAATCAAGCGGCGGAGGATGGGTCTCTTAGGGTAAGAGCAGTTGAAGCCGCTACTATAAGCCGCCGCTATGATCTTGGCCTCTCGTAGACACGCTATAGTTTAGCAAGAATTCGCCGGGAAGTCAATAGACGACATCAACTTGCCGTTTGGTCTGCGCCGACTCTACAAGCGCCGCGCAGACGCAATCGGTGCGATAACCGTCCTCGAAGGTGGCGCCATAAGGGGCGACATCCTTGTCGTTGACGATGCAGTCGAGGAAGTGCGTCAGCTCGTGGACGAAGCTGTGCTCCCAGCCGATCATGTGTCCCTGCGGCCACCAGTTCGACCACCAGGGATGGTACGGCTCGCTGACCAGGACGCGGCTGAAGCCCTGCGTCTCTTTGCGGCCTTCACCGACCCAGTAGACCTCCATCTCGTTCAGTCGCTCCAGGTCGAAGACGATGCTGCCCTTCTCGCCGTTGATCTCGATGACGGCGTGGTTTTTGCGCCCGGCGGCAAAGCGAGTCGCTTCCAGTGTGCCGATGGCGCCGCCCTCGAAGGCGACGGTAGCGACAAAGGCGTCGTCCAGCTCTACTTTCGCCATCGTTCCATCGGGCAGCGGGCGCTCTGGAATGAAGGTGCGCGTCATCGCCCCCACGCTCTCGATCTCGCCCACCAGAAATCGTCCCAGGTCGATGATATGCGCGCCCAGGTCGCCGATGCTGCCGCCGCCAGCCTCAGCCTTGTTCAGGCGCCATACCATCGGTGTGCCGTAATGCGGCATGACCCATTCCTGCAAATAAACGGCGCGATAGTGGTAGATGCGCCCTAATGCACCGCTTTCGATCAACTCGCGCGCCTGGCGGATGGCGGGTAGGAAACGGTAATTGAAGGCGACCATGTGCTTGACGCCGGCCTTCTCCGCCGCTTCCCACATCGCTTTGGACTCTTCTGGATTGCGTCCCAGGGGCTTCTCGCAAAAAACGTGTTTGCCCGCCTGTGCTGCCGCGATACACGGTGCGGCGTGGGCGTAATTGGGTGCACCGTTGTCGAAGAGTTGCACGTTCTCGTCTTGGAGCATTTCGCGCCAATCGGTGTAATACTTCGCGTAGCCATAGCGTTTAGCTGCTTCGGCCACACCTTCTGCGTTGCGCCCGCAAATCGCCGCCAAAACGGGCACGGCGGGCGGTGGGTACATCATGTAGGGAATTTTCTTGTAGGCATTGCTGTGGGCTTTGCCCATAAAAGCGTAGCCCAACATCCCGACGCCGATCGTCGGGGCCTCACCTGTAGCCTTCGCGCCGGCCATCGTTGTAAAACCGCCACTGTCACTCATGCATACCTCCGTAGAAGAATCAGCGAATCAAGAATCAGCGAATCAATAGCAGGACAAAGTTTCACTGATTCTTTCATTCACTGATTCGCTCATTCGCTCATTCGCTACCGAACGCTGCGTCGAATGCCACCGCCGACGGCGCAAAGTCCTGCCGGCGGATCATCGCCAGGGCTTCCTGCGCGCCGTACTCCCGGTCCATACCGCTGTCTTCCCACTCGATGGAGAGCGGGCCTTGATAGCCGATGCGGTTGAGCGCACGGATGATCGGGTCCCAGCGCACGTCCCCGTGACCCGGCGAGACGAAGTCCCATCCCCGCCGCTTGTCGCCAAAATCCAGATGCGACGCGAGGATGCTGCTGCGCCCATCGAGGTGCAACCGCGAATCCTTGACGTGGACGTGGACGATGCGGTCGGGGAAGGCGTAGATTAGCTCCGGCGGATCGATGAATTGGTGGATCAAGTGGCTCGGATCGAAGTTGATGCCGAAGGCTGGATGTCCGTTGACGGCCTTGAGCGCCCGCTCGAAGGTGACGATGTCGTAAGCGATCTCCGTGGGGTGGATTTCCAACCCGAAGCGGACGCCTTCCGCCTGGAAAACGTCCAGAATCGGCGTCCAACGCGCGGCGAAGTCCCTGTATCCGGCGTCGATGTCGGCCTGACTTGTGGGCGGAAAGAAGTAGAACATCCCCCACACACTGCTGCCGGTAAAGCCGTTGACGATGTTTACGCCGAAGCGTTTGGCGGCCCGCGCCACGTTCTTGACTTCCTCGGCGCAGCGTCGGCGCACGCCCTCCGGGTCGCCGTCGCCCCACAGGCGCGCCGGGAGGACGTTTTTGTGGCGGCCGTCGATGTTGTCACACACGCACTGGCCTACCAGGTGGGTGCTGATGGCGAAGCACTTCAGGTTGTACTTCGCCAGCAGGTCGCGCTTCTCGCGCACGTAACGGTCACATTCGAGGGCCTTGTCGACCTCGAAGTGGTCGCCCCAGCAGGCGAGTTCGAGGCCATCGAAACCCCACGCGCTGGCCTTCTGGGCGAGGGTTTCCAGAGGCATGTCGGCCCATTGTCCGGTAAAAAGTGTGACTGGTCGTCCCATAGTTAAGCTCCTTTGATGATCTAGGGTACTCTATGTAGTTTAACAGTATCTATTCAGGCTAGTAAACCTGACGAAGCGACTTATTCCCTATGCCAGGTTTTGGCGTAGACTTTGGTAGGCCAGGTGCTTCTGTATGACATTTCTATAAGCCCATCCCCCCCTGCCCTTCTTCCCCGCTTGCGGGGGAGAAGGGGGTTGGGGGATGAGAGGGTCAGCACCTGCCGAAGGGGTAACCTATTATGTGCCCTCCCCAAAGTCCCGTTCGCCACCTGGCAAAGGTGGCTGAATAGTTACGTTTAACAAACGTTTACTGAATTGTTAACATTGAGTTTTGATTTTGAGGGTGATCGGCATTACTCTCTGTTACCAATGCACTAAACGATGTGAATGCTGTGGCTAATTCAGTACAACTCGCTTTGGCCGTGGAATGTCGCAAGGTGACATACGCCAATGGCGCAGGAGGATCGAATGACGTTGTGTCATACGTCGGCATCGATGATTTCCTCCGTTATCTCTAGCACAAAATCAGCAGCTTATTCAGGATGCGCTAGACGTGGACTAAAGATGTGTGGTCGCTGTTTAATCTGAATGTCGGGGACGACAATGTATACTTTCGCGTTTTCCGGTAGATTAACCAATGATTTCAGCCAGATTTGCCCTTTTCTGACTACGCCTTCAAGGGTTAGTATATTCGTATTTACCGCTTCCATTGCATCCCTCCTCGAGGTTCTTCGCACGATTAAACTTATGTGTCCTCGTGTACCTCTCTCTCATTATACCCACAACCGGATGCTTTTACCAGTCAAATCGGCTACAATTCCAGTGTTCCTTGTATGGCTCCTGGCTCCGCCACCCGCTCCGCCTGTTTGAACGTGCCCCACGCGGGCGGCATCTGCGGTTTCGCGCTGTCCGTGAAACCTTATCTTAGATGCTGTACCTTTATGATACTCCGATGCCCGGCTTTGGCAAACGCAAAACAGAAAACGGTCTGTAAATCACTTACGGGCCGTTTTTACGGAACTATTCTTCACTCATGGTCCGACATAAAATTCCTGTGTCCTCTGTGACGCTCCCCTGCTTTTGCTCAGCATCCAGACCAATCCCAACAGCGCGCAATGCACGACGCTGGCGAGGAGCACAAGCCAGAGAACTTCGGTGAACCCGCCCGCAATGGCAAAAAGGATGTCTGCACCGTGAAAAATCAAGGGGACTGCAAAGACGGGGAAATCGTCTTTCCATGTGAACGGTGTTTTCATCTTTCCGCGCCAAAAGATCGCCAGCAGGACAGTCGGGAAAAGCAAGTGGAATCCGAACTTGGGTCGATCAACCAGGTCCATCGGCCACTGGTCACACCTTGTACCGTGAACACCTGCCTGACCGCTACAGGGTCCAGCGAGAAATCTTGTAGCATTCCGCACAGTCCCAGGACAAACGGTTTGCACCAGTCCGGGATATCCATCTTTTGCAGCAGCCACAACCCCACCATCATCACATCCATCTCGATGAGCGGAACGGATAACGGCACGTCGCCGATCATCAGGAGGGAGCGTCCATAGACATACCAGCCTCTGACCACAGCAAAGTTTTCAAACAGGCCGGCATAGAGAAAAACGAACCCGAAACCTTCCAGCAGGACAGAAACCGGGTATTTGCTTTTCTGGATGACGCATACGACAACGAACAAGCTGACCAGCAGCGTCAGGAGGTCTGCCAGGAGCCATGGGGCGGGGATGAGCGTATGAAACAGGTATTCCATGAGCTTTCTCCTTGTGCTATGAATCACAAAACCGGTCGGTTCACGCGAAGCTGACTGCCTTGCGCCACACCAAAGTATCCGCAATGCTCTCCCGCAAGGGACGGGGGCTATAACCCAATTCGGTGCGGGCTTTGGCATTGCTGATGTTGCAGTTCTCCTGCACCGTGCGCAACGAATAGCGGGTGAATTTGGGGATGGAATGCGTGAGGCGATAGAAACACTCGGCCAGACCGGCAAAAAATTCCGCCAATCCCATCGGTATGACAATCTGGGGAGTGTGGATGCCGACAAAATCCTGCACAATCTGCTTGATTTGCGGGATTTCGATCCGCGCGCCGGAGAGGATATAAATTTCGCCGGTTCGACCTTTCGCGGCGGCCTGCGTCAGTCCTGTGGCGACGTCGCGTACATCGACAAAATCGTAAGCCCCTTCCACCAGAAAATGCAGCTTCTTCTGGGTGAAGTTGAAGATAACACTGCCCATCTCCGACCCCAGATAGTCGTAAGGCCCAATGACGCCGGTAGGGCAGGCGATGACAGCATCCAGCCCTTGATGGACGATTTCCAGCACCGCCAGCGTGCCTTCTGCTTTGGTGCGGTCATAGACGCCGGCGGGATTATCCGGCGCAAGGGGGACGGTCTCGTCGATGCAGACGCCGTGCGGCATCCGTTGCAGCGCGTGGATGGAACTGATATGCACCATGCGCTTCACCCCGGCGCGCAGGGCGGCCTGCGCCGTGTTGCGCGCCCCGTCCACGTTGACTTTACGCATCAGACTTTCTGCGCCCGGCATGATGGAGACGATGCCCGCAAGATGGTAGACGGTGTCGACACCCTCCATCGCCCGATCCAGCGTCTCGGGGTTGAGGACGTTACCTTCTACTCGTTCGATGTTCAACCCTTCGAGCGACTGACAATTGTCATGGGGAAGCACCATCACGCGCACGGGCTGCTGTTGAGCCAACAACTCGCGCACCAATACATTGCCAATATGGCCTGTGGCACCTGTGACCAGATTCATTCTAACCTCCGTGTGAACGCTTCTCTAAAAATAAGGGCTTAAAAATGCGCTAATGAGTTCACCACAGTATGACAAGCCTCCAGGAAGCGTTGCATGACAGAGGTGGGGGATGGAAAGTTGGCCGGGGAGAGGAATTTTGGCAGTACGAGCCTCTGACTCGTGCTGCTCACAGAAGTGAGGATGTTAATTTTCACGTCGGCTTGCAATAAAAACCGACTGGTCGGTATGTTTTTATTATACCTGCGTTTCTTTTCATGTCAAGACATTGCCCCTCCCCATTGTGCGATCGGCATGACGTTGTATAATCGAACTCAAACTTTAGCGAAGGGACTTTGGGGAGGGCACATAATAGGTTACCCCTTCGGCAGGTGCTGACCCTCTCATCCCCCAACCCCCTTCTCCCCCGCAAGCGGGGAAGAAGGGGGCAAAAGGGGGGTGTGGCGGGCGGCTTCGCCGCCCGCCACACCCCCACCCAAAATCCCCCTTCCTGGAGGGAAGGGGGGCAGGGGGGATGGGCTTATAGAAACACGCATATCTTGTCATACAGAAGCACCTGGCCTACCAAAGTCTACGCCAAACCTGGCATAGGGAATAAGTGGCTTCGTCAGGTTTACGAGCCTGAATAGATACGTATAATCGAACTCAAACTTTGGCGAACGGGACTTTGGAGAGAGTGCCTAAGGGGTTGGCACTTTTAACCCTCTCATCCTCCTGCCCCCTTCTCCCCTGTTGGCGGGGGAGAAGGGGGCAGGAGGAACATAGAAACAATTCGACCCCACGAAATCCTGAAGAACCCCATTTTTGAAGGAGCTTTTATGACCGCATCTGAACTCTACGAACGTATTCGCTTCCGCGGGCGGCCGCTAGCGCATCCCAACGCCGTGGTGACGTGCGGAAACGCCCGTTTTACCGTTCTCACGCCCCGTCTGCTTCGCCTGGAGTGGGCGGAAACCGGCATCTTCGAGAATCGCTGCACCTATGCTTTCCCCACGCGCTACACCGAATCCCCGCCCGTCTTCACCGTGGACGAGGTCGACGGCGTACTCGTCGTCGACACCGGCGCGTTGATGCTGCGCTACCGACTTCCCCAATCCGTTCAATCCGTTGACCGATTCACCGCCGACAATCTCTCCATCACCTTCACCCTCAACGGCGCAACCGTGACCTGGACGCCCGGTACGCCCAATCTACACAATCTGCGCGGCACGCGCCGCACCCTCGATGAGTGCGAAGGGGACGCGGCGCTCGATGAGGGGCTGCTCTCCCGCGCCGGCTGGACGCTCTTCGACGACTCTCGCAACGTTATCTTCGACGACGACGGCTGGGTTGGCCCACGCCCGGATTTCGCACTGCAGGACTGGTACTTCTTCGGCTACGGGCACGATTACAAAACTGCCATCGCCGAGTACACCCGCTTCGGCGGCGACATTCCGTTGATCCCGCGCTACGTCCTCGGCGGATGGTGGTCGCGCTATTGGGCCTACAGCGAGCAGGATTTGCGCGACCTCGTCGCCGAGTTCGAGGAACACAACGTCCCGCTGGACGTGTTCGTCATCGACATGGACTGGCACACGCCCATAGGGTGGACCGGCTACACCTGGAACCGTGAGCTGTTTCCCGATCCGCCGGCGTTCCTCGCGTGGCTGCACGAGAAGGGGCTGCGTGTGACGCTCAACCTGCATCCCGCCGACGGCGTCCATCCCCATGAAGAAATCTACCCCCAATTTGCCGCCGCGCTGGGCATCGATCCCCAGAGCGGTGCGCCGGTCCCGTTCCGCATCGCCGATAAGAACTACGTCCGCCACTACTTTGAAATGATCCACCACCCGATGGAGGACGATGGCGTCGACTTCTGGTGGATGGACTGGCAGCAGGGCGAAATCTCCGAGGTCAAAGGGCTGGACCCTTTACCGTGGATCAATCACCTGCACTTCAACGACATCAAACGTAAGGGCGTGCGCCCCATGCTTTACAGCCGCTGGGGCGGATTGGGCAACCATCGCTACTACATCGGCTTTTCCGGCGACACCTACGTCGTGTGGACGGCGCTGCAATTCCAGCCCTACCTTACCGCGACGGCGGCGAACGTCGCTTACGGCTGGTGGAGCCACGACATCGGCGGGCACATGGGCGGAGCGACGGAGCCGGAACTGTACGCGCGGTGGGTGCAGTTTGGCGCGCTCAGCCCCATTTTGCGCCTGCACGCGACCAAGGACCCGCGCGCGGAGCGGCGTCCCTGGGCCTACCCTGAACCTTACAGCACCGTCGCCATGGAGGCGTTCCGCTGGCGCTATCGACTGATCCCCTACCTGTACACGATGGCGCGCGTCATGTCAGAAACGAGTCTGGCGTTGTGCCGACCGATGTATTACGAGTATCCTGAGGCCGACGACGCCTACGTTGCCCGTTATCAGTATTTCCTCGGCGACCAGATGATCGTCGCGCCCATCGTCACCCCCGCCGATCCACAGACGGGCCTGGCGTCTGTCGCTGTATGGCTCCCCGCCGGCACGTGGATCGATTACCAGACGCTGGAGGCATTCAGCGGGCCGCGGTGGGTGCGGCTGACGGGCGACCTGAATCGTATGCCGATGCTGATGAAATCCGGGGCGATCCTCCCCCTGGCGCCGGCGTTCACCCCGCAACCCGCACCGCATCTGAAATCGGGGACGACGGCGGCGCTGCCCGGCGATCGACTCGAACTGGCGGTCTTCCCCGGAGTGGGGACATTCCGCCTGTACGAAGACGATGGCCTGACCGAGGCGTCCATGCGCGGGCAGTATGAGTGGACGGCCATGGAGACGCAGCAGCCTGATGCCCACACATGGACCGTCCACATGGCGCCGGTTACCGGCCATTGCGCCGTGCTTCCCGACGCACGTGGTTACACCGTGGCGCTCCATGGATGCGCCCGCCCGGTTCGCGTCACCGTCAACGGCACGGAGACCCCCTGGGACTACGACCAGGCGACGCTGACGGCGCGTATTGCCGTCCCTAAACAGCCGAAGTCGCAGTCGGTCATCGTGACGGCCATAAGCGACGGGCCGATCATTGCCTTGAAGGTGCAGAACGCCGGTGAACCGTTCGCGCATTTCATCCAATACAGCACGCCCGAAGAAGCCACGCGACAGTTGGGGCATGTCATCCTGGCTGCGCCGGGCGGCGGCGACGCCTATTCTGCCGCGATCACCTTCACGCTGCACCGAAACGGCATAACGGAAACTCAGACGATGTCCATCGATGAGACGACCTCATCTCACGTCATCCCCACGCCCTTTGCCGCTGAGGGCATCGCGCTGACCATGTGGGAAGCCCAGGTGATGTTGCGCTGGCGCGATACGACGATCCACAGTGACTTCCGCAGTGCGCCGCTGTTCCCGGCCGTCCCTGTCTGGCGCGCTATGCTCTACGACCGCGCCGAAATCACACTGACCCCTGCCAATGTGCTGGATGCCGCCGGGAATCCCCGCCCCGATCTGACGTGGCGGACGTTGGCGCAGGACCTGGCAAAAACTGAGAATTACCGCCACGCTTACTTCACCCCTCTCTGGCGCGAACATTGGACGGCGTTGGCAACCGACGGCTCACTGGCGACCTATCTGACGGCCACAGTCATCAGCCCGGAAACGCGCGAGGCTGTACTCGCTTTCACCACCCATAGCGACGTGACGATCTACGTGAACGGTGAGGAAGTGGCGGAGGACGTCGCGGCTGCCATGGATTCGGCCCACGGCCTGTTCGTCCATGGGACGCGGCGCACGGAAGCACTGCATCTGCGCGCCGGTCAGAACACGCTGCTGATTCACTGTTCGGCAGAAGGCAAACGTTGGCCCTTTTGGTACTTCGGCGCGGCGCTGCTCTCGCCCTCCGGCGAACCATGGCTCGATTTGATCTACCCGAGCAGTTCCCAGTGTTCAACTTCCTTACTAATTTCTGACTTCTAATTTCTTATTTCCGACAGGAGAATTTGCAATGTATATCCAACCTTTAACCGGCGAATGGCAATTTCGTAAAAATGGCGCAGAGACGTGGCTGCCTGCTCACGTCCCCGGCGGCGTCCACACCGACTTGATGGCGTTGAACTTGATCCCCGATCCCTTCGTAGCGGATAACGAGAAGCGCGTGCTGTGGGTCGCCGAAAACGACTGGGTCTACCGGCGTGCGTTTACGGCGGATGCGGCATTGCTGGCGGAACAGCGCGTCTTTCTGGTCTGCGATGGGCTGGACACGTTGGCGGAGGTCACCCTCAACGGGCAACGCCTGGGGGAGACGGACAACATGTTCCGCCAGTACACCTGGGATGTGAAATCACTGCTGCACGAAGGCGAAAACGAACTGGTGATCCTGTTCCGTTCGCCGGTGCAGTACATCACCGCCAGGCAGGCGGAGCGCCCTTTGCGCGGCGTTTCGCAGGCGATCCCCGGTGGCCCCTACCTGCGCAAAGCGCCCTGTCAGTTCGGCTGGGACTGGGGGCCGCAACTGCCGCCGATCGGCGTGTGGAAAGACATCCGCCTGGAAGGGCGCAGTCATGCGCGGCTGGCGGACGTCCACGTGCGGCAGCAGCACAACGACGGCGCCGTGATGGTAGCGGCGACTGTTACCCTCGAACGCTGGGACCCTCTCCCGTTCAAGGCGCTGTTGCGCGTCACTGCCCCCGACGGGACGGTGCAGCACGCGCAAGCCGTGATGACCGGCGACACGCAGACGCTCACCGTCCAGATCGACTCTCCGCAACTGTGGTGGCCGAATGGCTACGGCGCGCAGCCACTCTACGTCGTAGAGATTTTCTTGCTCGCGGACGATGCCGTGTGCGACGCTGCACGCTATAAAATGGGACTGCGCACCCTCGAACTGCGCCGCGAACCCGATGCCTGGGGGGAGTCGTTCACGTTTGTCGTCAACGGCGTGCCCATCTTCGCCAAAGGCGCCAACTGGATTCCGGCGGACTCCTTCCCCACGCGCATCACCGACGCCTTTCTGGAGCAGTTGATCCGTGACGCGGCGCTGACCCACCAGAACATGCTGCGGGTGTGGGGTGGTGGTTTCTATGAGGAGGAACGCTTCTACGATCTGTGCGACAAGTACGGGATTTTGGTGTGGCAGGACTGCATTTACTCGTGCAGTATCTATCCGATGTGGGATGATGCCTTCATCGAAAATACGCGCGTCGAGACCGTGCAAAATGTCCGCCGCCTGCGCCACCGTGCCAGTCTCGCGCTGTGGTGCGGCAACAATGAAATGGAGGCGGGGTGGGTGGCCTGGGGGTGGAATCACCCGGAAAATGCGGACTTGAAGGCCGACTACGACCGTTTCTTCCATCACCTGCTGCCTGAATGGATCGCCGCCGAGGACTCCGACCGCCCCTACTGGCCCAGCTCCCCTTCGACCGGCATCCCCTTCCAGCCCCCCCATGGCCAGGAACGCGGCGATGCTCATTACTGGGACGTATGGCACGGCGGCCAACCCTTCTCGGCGTATCGCGGGCAGTACCCGCGCTTCATGAGCGAATTCGGCTTCCAGGCACTCCCGCCTCTGGCAACGATTCAAACCTATGCCGACGAGGCCGACTGGAATATGACATCGTACATTATGGAGCATCATCAGCGTCATGCTGGCGGCAACGGCAAGATCATCGCCCACATGACCGACCACTACCGTATGCCCAAGGATTTCCCGTCGCTGGTTTACCTCTCGCAATTGCTGCAAGCGGAAGGCATCCGCTTCGGCGTGGAACACTGGCGACGTCACATGGGGCGTGTGAGCGGAACGCTGTACTGGCAACTCAACGACTGCTGGCCCGTGGCATCGTGGTCGAGTCTCGACTCCTTGGGGCGCTGGAAGCTGTTGCACTACGCCGCCCGGCGTTTCTACGCGCCGTTGCTGCTTTCCGTCGAAGATACCGGGACATTGATGGGGATACACGTCACCAGCGACCTGCCAACGCCGTGGGAGGGCATTGTGTGCTGGTCACTGCAAACGGTGGGGGGCGAAGAACTGGCCTCCGGCAGCGAGCCGGTGACGGCGGCACCGCTGGCTTCGACGCACGTGCGCACATTGAACTTCGGCGACCGCGTCTCCGATGAAAATTGCCGCGACGTGATCTTCTTTTGCGAACTGCGGCAGGGCGCTACGTCGATCGCGCAGCGCGTGGCAACCTTCGTCCCCGACAAGCATCTTTCGCTGGTCGATCCGGCGTTGTCGGCGACGGTTAGCCAGGAGCAGGATGCGCTCGTCATCGACGTGACGGCGAAATCGCTGGCGCGTTTTGTGGAACTGGGGCTTTTCGGCACGGACGTGGTCTTCAGCGACAATGCCTTCGACGTTCCCGCCGGGCACACTGTACGGGTGACGTGCCCGCTGCCGCCAGGCTGGAGCGTAGAAGATGCCCGCATCGCCCTGTGGATGCGCTCGCTGTACGATTCGTATGTGTAACTTGCGACGTTGTCATAATCGGGCGAGTTGGCAACTCGCCCGATTATTTTTGTAGCTATGACGAAAAATGGGGTGTGGCGGGCGGCTTTGCCGCCCGCCACACCCCCCCCTACAAAAATCCCCCTTCCATGGGGAAAGGGGCAGGGGAATGGGCTTATCGGCACACGCCTAGCGCGTCATCCAAGAGCGCCTCGCATACCAGAATCCGCACCAAACCTGGCGTAGGGAATAAGTTGTTTCGCCGGGTTGATCGGCCTGAATAGATGCCTTATTTTTTACCGGCAGGGATCGTAATCCGCACCGAGGATAAGGCGCAGTTTTACCTCGCTGGTGGGGTCTTCGACGTAGATCACGTTTTCATCGCCCACACGGAAAAGCTGTTGGACCTGGCTGAGACCTGTCCCTTTCGTCGTACTGCTGAAGACGACGATCTGCGTCTGCGGGTAATCCATGCGGTCGGCGGGAGCGATGACAGGTGTGTAGCCGTAGCGCGTGAGTGTGTCCGCTGCCAGCCAATCGCGGTCGGCGGCGTAACTGCCGTTCCACACCTCAATACGAATGTCGGCGCGGGCAGCGCGACTTTCGGCGGGGCGGGTGATGGCAGCGTCGATCACCGCGGCCATAGGTTCCCACACGGGCAGGAAGACGTTGCCCCCCTGTCCTGTAATGTAGAATTGGGTCTCGTTATGTCCGATGTTGTAAAAACGCACATCGGCGCTGTCGATCTGCATCGCGGTAACGCCCAGTTCGAGAATGTTACCGATGCCCAGATCGGTCTGGTACAGATCACGGCTTTGCTCATACAGCGTGGGAAGCATCGTGAACAGATTGGATTGCTTTGCCTTACGCCACATCGCTTCCAGGATTTGCTGCTGGCGTGCCTCGCGGGCAAAGACGCTCGTCGTTTTGCGCGTCCGCGAATACCAAAGCGCCAGTTCCCCGTTCATGTGAACCAGGCCCGGTTCGAGGGTGAGGGTGTGATATTCCCCGTTCTCATCGGGAACAGGCCAGTAGTCGTGCAGTTGGCAGTGCACAGGTACATCCACGCCGCCGAGCAGATCCACCAGACCCATCAGGCCGTCAAAGTTGACCATCGCATAGTAATCGGCAGTAATGCCCAGGTTATACAGCAGTGTCTGGTTAAGCAGGCCGATTCCCCCGCCGTCGAAGCCGTATTTCTCACCCAACGAATCGGCGGTGTTGATGCGGGCCATGCGAATGTTGGGAATGTAGACGTAGAGATCACGAGGAATGGAAAGCACCGACACCGAGGGGATGTCGGGGTAGATGACGACGTATTGAATGGCATCGGTGTTCCAGTAATCCCAATCCGGTCGCTGGTCACTGCCGAGGAGTACAATCGTCAGCGCATCCTCAGGAATCGGATAGCGCGGCACAGCGGTAGGGATAGGGACGGGAACGTAGCCTGAATATGCCGTCGTCATCGTAATGCCCAGTTCTGCCAGGGGCGTGATAGGGATTGCCGTGGGGCGGCGCGGCGGCAGCGGCGATGGCGTAATGGTGGGCGTCGGTGTTTTCGTCGGCGTGGGGGTGTAGGTTGGCGGCGGGGTGGGCGTGAAGGTCGGCGTCCACGTGGGGGGAACAGGGGGTAACGGCGTGGCCGACGGCGTTGGCGATGCGGAGATGGGCGTCATAGTCGACATGCGAGGGATTGCACTGCTGGTCGGCGTGATGACAATGACCACCGTTGCGGGCGTTTGCTGCGCCAGATGGGCGATGTTGAACAGCAACATGGTCAGCAAAAGGATCGATGCCAGACAGAGCAATGCCAGTAATAGGTTTTGGACTTTAGACATAAGATGATGCTTTACACGCCGCGTAAGGCATGGCACATTTCTTTTCCATTATAGGCATCCTTTGCCGTTTGTCCAGTTAGAATGTCGACGGCGGTATAGTGCAAATGATGGGGAGACGCGGTGGCCGCTCTCCGACCGGCCCCGCCTATGCCCGGCCACCGCTCTTCAGGCACAGTGATCAGATGAACGTCTCCCTTTTCCCAATAATCTGTCTTATACCCTGTCGACGGCAAGACAGCGATCTGGGACATGGGCTTCACATTCTGTCTGTTAGCAGATTAAGCGGATTGAGCAGATTTTGAATTCATCTGCTCAGGACTTACGCCAGCCTGGCTCGAATCAAGCGGTGGAGGATTTGTAGTGACGCCTTCAGGCGTCTCTTAGGAGCTAAGAACGGCTGAAGCCGTCACTACAAACGGAAATTTGCGTCAGTCCTATGCTGACAAAAATAAAGTCTAGATCGTGCCCTTCACGGGTATTATGGCCCAGGTTGCCAAACCTTCTGTCGTTGCGGGGACGGCGGAGTCTTGACCCCCTGTTATTTTCATTTACACTGAATGACAAACGGGAATTTGCGTCAGTCCTAATTTTTCATTCATTGTTCAGGAGGAACTTATGTTACCTATAGCCGTTGTTACCGATACCGATTCCAGCTTACCGGCCGCTATTGCGGCACAGTACGGCATTCAGCAAGTGCCGATTAACATTCACTTTGATCAGGATACCTTTCAGACCGGCGTCGACATTGACGATGCCGCGGTGTTTGCACGGATCGACCGTGACGGGAAGTTGCCGACGACCTCTGCACCGACGCCAGGCCAGTTTGCTGCTGTCTGGCAAGCCGCTTTTGATGCCGGGGCGGAGTCGGTGCTCTGTTTCTGTGTCAGCGCCGCCGTCAGTGGAACGTACAACGTCGCCCTCACCGCCCGCGAATTGTTGCCCGACCGCGACATCACCGTTGTCGACTCGCGCACCCTATCGATGGGGCAGGGGTTTATGGCGTTGGCCGCCGCCGAAGCGATTCAACAGGGAGCCTCGAAGGATGAGGCAATGGCCGCTGCCGAGTCGCTGCGTGAGCGCACCCACGTCTACGCGGCCTTGACGACGCTCAAGTATCTGGCGATGAGCGGGCGCGTGGGATATCTGGCGGCGGGGATGGCGAACCTGCTCAACATCAAGCCCATCCTCACGGTCCGTGATGGCAAACTCGACATGCTGGAAAAAGTACGCACCCGGCGCAAAGCCTGGGAGCGCGTCATCGAATTGTTCGAGGAAAGCCTGCAAGGCCGTCCTGTGGAGCGGATGGCGTTCATTCATGTCAACGCCCGAGAGCAAGTGCGCCAATTCGAGGCGCAGTTGCGCGCCCACCTGACGTGTCCCGCTGAGGTGATTACGGCGGATTTTACGCCCGGCCTGTCTATCCATGCCGGCACCGGGATCGTTGGGGCGGTGATCGTCGCCGAGAAATGACCAGCGTAGTGTGCTGCACCAAAGTTTACCCCTTTAGAATTGGGCGTCCGCAGGCATACCGGGTTTGAGGGTATGGTCGGCGTTGTCGAGCCAGATTTCGACGGCATAGAAGGTGTTCAACCGTTCTTCGGCGGTGGCGACGTTGCGCGGGGTGAATTCCGGCTCGTCGCCGATTTTGATGACTTGCCCCTGGAAAATCCGTCCGGGGAAGCTGTCTACCTTCACTTGGACCGGTTGGCCGAGTTGTACGCGCCCGACCTGTCCTTCCGGTACGTAAACTTCCAGCGTTACCTCGCTGAGATCCGCCAACGTGAGGATGGTGGCGGCCGGAGCGACCAGTTCGCCGATGTTGGCAGCGCGCGCGACGACAACGCCGTCAATGGGGCTGACCAGCGCACTGCGTTCGATTTTCTGGCGCAGGACATTGGCTTCGGCCTCGGCCTGACGGACCTTGGCGCGCGCCACGGCGAGTTCCTCCGCCGTAGGTCCGGCGAGTAGATCGTCGAGTTTGGCCTGAGCCACAGCGACGGCAGCCTCGGCGACGTGATACTGACCTTCGGCGGCGTTGGCCTGGGCGATGTAGCCCAGGGGATTGTGGCGGATGCGCAAGAGTTGATTGAGCAACGCCTGGGCGGTCTTTTCGTCGGCTTGCGCGCCGGCCAGGGCCTCCTGGGCAGCGAGCAGTTGATAGTTCGCAGCCTGACGTTGAATACTGCCGTCGGGCGTGATGTCGTGGGCCATCTGTTGATTGGCAAGCTGCGCTTCGGCCATTTCGACACCTTGCGCCGCCAATGCGACCTGGGTGCGCGCGGCGACGATTTGCTCCTCCAGTTCTTGTGGAGTTTCGACGACCGCCAGTGCATTTTGCCACGTCCGATAGGCGCCGTCTCGCTGGGCTTCGGCCAGGGTGACGTTTGCCCGCGCCGCGTCGATCTCGGCAGGGTGCGGTCCGGCCTCGAGAACGGCCAGGTCGGCCCGCGCTGTGGCGATGGCAGCCTCGGCAGGGGAGAGTTGCAGCAGCCACGGGGTTGCATCCAGCGTCACGATCGTATCCCCGGCGTTCACCTGCTGTCCTATCTGGACATGGATGGCCTCAATGCGTCCACCGAACTCGCTCGCTATACGGATTTCTTGCGCGAGGATGGTGCCAGAAGCGAGCAAGGCAGCATCACTGTTAGCCGTTGCCGTTTTCATACAGCCGGAGGTCGATAAAACAACCAGCAGTGCCAAAATCCAACCGTGTTTTAGGTTCATCTTTTTCTCCTCATTCGTTGGCCTGTTGAAACGGTTGAGCCTTTCAACGGGCTGATGTTGTGATGAGCACATCGGCCGGCATCCCCATTTTCAGGGCGTGATCGCGGTTGACGACGGTGATTTCGATGGCAAAGACCAGGTTGACCCGTTCTTCCTGCGTGGCGACGTTGCGCGGCGTGAACTCGGCTTGATCGGCAATGCGGCTAATTGTCCCCTCGAAAGTGCGGTTGGGGAAGCTGTTGACGCTGATCTGCACCGGATCGTTCAGGTGGATCAGACCGATTTGATTCTGCGGGACGTAGACGGTCAATGTCAGTTTGTTGAGATCGGCGATGGTGAGGATGGTCGCGCCGGCTGCGGCTACTTCACCGCGATGTATCGTCACATCCACCACCATCCCGTCGATGGGCGCCTTGAGCGCCAGCATGTCCCGTTGCTTTTGCAATGCTGCCAGACCGCTGTGCGCTTGTGCTGCACGCGCTTCGATGGCGGCGATTTGCTCTGGGGTAGCGCCGGCTTCGAGGGCATCCACTTGGATTTGCGCTAAGGCGACCCGTGCTTCGACTTGCGCCTGCGTGCTCAGGGCTTCGTCGGCGTGCGTTTGCAGGGCCTGGGGATGAGCACGCTGGCGATAGAGATCGGCCAGTTTGGCTTCCAGACCTTCCTTTTGGGCGGCGGCGGCGTTGACCCCCACCCATGACTGCCACCAGAGATTGGGCAGTTGCATGGCGTTCAAGGGGAAACTGATAGTGACCCATTTGTAGAGGGTGTAGCTGCCGTTGTCGATGGTCAATTCCCAATCGCCGTAGTTGTAATCGCCGTCGGGAATGTCCGGCAGATCCACGTCAGGCAAGTCGGGGAGGTCAGGGAGAACATCCTTAAGATCGTCGAGGATATCGTCAAGGGAGCCTTGAGCGGCCGGAAAACGACGGCGTCCTCCGCCGTCAAAGTCGGCGTAGGCCTTGTCGAGTTGCGCTTTCCCGACCTCGATGGCATCCTTCAGGGCGGTGGCCTGCGCGAGTTGGTGTTCGGCGGATTCGAGTTGGGCGCGGGTGACGGCGATGAGCATATCGATGTCCTGAGGGTTCTCCAGCAGATTTTGTGTGTCGCTGACCGCCTGTTGGGCGACGAGTTGCCCGGCTTGCGCCTGCGCGAGCTGTGCTTTGGCTGTGGCGATCTCACCTGGACGCGCGCCGGCCCGCGCCTGCGCCAGGCCGGCTTCGGCCATATCGACCATCGCTTGCGCGACCTCGATCTGGGCATCCAGCATCGTGGTGTCCAACTGGACGATGACCTGTCCGGCGACAACGTTGTCACCTTTGGCGACCGGGATGTCGGCGATCAGTCCGCCGAACTCACTGGCGAGGCTGACCTGCTCCGCCTGGATGACGCCGGAGGCGCTCAGGGTCGTGGTTGGCTCTGTCGCCTGTGGGTGGAAGAGCGAGGCTTGAGTCTGCTGCGACAGCAACACGATCAACCCAAGAGCGGAAACCGCTATCAGGATGGTACGTAACCACTTTTTTGATTTTGTCTTTTCTTGGTTCATTTTGTCCTCCGACAATAATCGTTCAATCTGATATCGTTAGTCTCAGTAGATCACAAATTGCTACGAGGGGATCGTTTCTCCCTCGAGCCATGCATTTCAATTTGGCTTGACCGCTGAAATGAACACATCCTCCAACGTGGGCGCGATCCACTCGATCGTGTGTACATCAATGCCCTCGGCGTTGAGCAGGGACCGAATCGGCGCCTTGAACTCTTCCGCGTCAGGGACGACGGCGTGGATCTGGGCGCCGTAGAGCGCGACCTCCGCGAAGGGCAGCCGCCCCATCTCTTGGGCAGCTTTGAGGATGCGCATCGCGCGGTCGGCATTGTCGGTGTTGATCTCGAGGACGTGACCGCGCATTTGTGATTGTTTTAATCGCTCCGGCGTGTCCAGGGCGATAAGTTTCCCCTGGCTGATGAAACCGACGCGCTGGCACAATTCCGCCTCATCCATGTAGTGGGTGGTCACGAGGACCGTCACGCCCTTTTTCGCCATCGCATAGATGAGGCCCCAGAAATCGCGGCGGCTGATGGGATCGACGCCGGCGGTGGGTTCGTCCAGGAAAATGACACGCGGTTCGTGGACGATGGCGCATCCCAGGGCCAGGCGTTGCTTCCAGCCGCCAGACAGATTGGACGTGAGCGTGTCCTCACGGCCGGTCAGCCCGGCCATTTCCAGGATGTCGGCCTGACGCTCACGCAGTTTCTGGCGGGAAAGCCCGTAGGCCAGTCCATAGAAATGAATGTTTTCGCGGGCCGTGAGGTCATTGTAGAGGGTGAAGAGTTGAGACATATAACCCACATGCGCTTGCATCTGTTTGGCCTGTGTCGCCGGGTTGTAACCGAGCACGCGCGCTTCGCCGGCGGTGGGGGTGAGTAATCCCAGCAGCATACGAATCGTCGTGGTTTTCCCCGCCCCGTTGGGTCCGAGCCAGCCGTAGACTTCTCCCGCGCGGACATTGAAGCTCACGTCGTCCACGGCGGTGAAATTGCCGAATTTTTTGGTCAGATGGTTGACTTCAATCGTGTATTCGTTCATAATCCAAACCAAAGTCCAAAGTCGAAAGTCAGGGCGATGGGGGCGTTGACTTGGGACTGGCGACTTGCGACTGCCTTTTGATGAGTGAAATGAAAGCCTCTTCCATCCGCGCCTCGATCTGGCGCATCCCGGTGCAGGTGATGCCCTGGGCGGCCAGCGCAGCTTCGATTTCATGTTGCCGGCGCGTTACGTCATCCACAAAAACGTGGAGCATCAGACCGTAGGTCTGGACTTCCAGGACTCCTTCCAGGTCTGTGACCAGTTTCTGCGCCGGAACGAAGTGCGAAGGGGTAAACTCCAACAGATGACCCGGCACCATTGTCTTGATGGTTTTAGGCGAGTCATGAGCTACGAGTCGGCCCTGGTAGATCAACCCCACCCAGTTGCAGCGCTCGGCCTCGTCCATGTAGGGCGTGCAGACGAAGATGGTCAATCCTTTTTCGGCGCGCAGGTTGCCCAGCAGGTTCCAGAACTCGCGGCGGCTGACGGGGTCCACGCCCAGGGTGGGTTCGTCGAGCATCACGACGCGCGGTTCGTGGACGAGACTGCACGCCAACGCCAGCTTTTTCTTCATCCCCCCGGACAGTCGCCCGGCCAGGCGCCTGGTGAACTGGGTGAGACCGGCGAATTCCAACAGTTCCGGGATGCGCTGTTTTTGTTCTTCGGGACTGACGCCCTGAACGTTGGCGAAGAACTGCATGTTTTCGCTGACGGTCATATCGGGCGGCAACGAGAACTGCTGGGCAATGTACCCGACGCGCTCGCGGATGGCGTAGGTGTCGTGCATCGAATCGTAGCCCAGGATGCGGCTCTCGCCGGCGGTACGCCGCAGCAGTCCGAGGATCACCCGCGTCGTCGTTGTCTTGCCGGCGCCGTCCGGCCCGATGAGGCCGTAGGTCTCGCCCTGGCGCACTTGCAAGGTGACGCCGTCAATGGCGGTGACATCCCCCTGCCGCGTTTTGAAGCGTTTGACCAGGTTTTTGGTCTGAATCGTAACAGTTGTTTCCATTTTTAGACTTATGAACGTAGCCACTTTCTACAAGACTTTCAATCCAACCTTGTCTTAAACGTCACCGCTGAAAGGATCACAATGATGATGCCGTAGACGGCCAGTACGAGAACGTCCTCCCACAGAAAGGCCAGCCCTATGCCTTTGTTGATGATACCGCGCGTGATGCGGATGAAATAGGTCGCCGGCATCAGGTTGCCGACCGCGCGCACGATGGGCGGCATTGTCGAGCGGGGGTAGATCAGGCCGGTCAACAGTATCGAGAGCATCATGAACACGGCTGAAATTTGCTGCGCTTGCTTCTGGTTTTTGGCTATGGTAGAGAGCAGCAATCCCAGTCCCAGACTGGAGGCGATGAACAGCAGGGAGAGCCAGCTAAACAACCCGACGGAGCCTCGAAAGGGCACCTTAAACCAGTAAACACCGAGTAAGATGATGATGAGCAGATCGACGACAATCAAGCCGATGGGCGGCACGATTTTGCCCAGGATCAGTTCCACGGGGCGCGTCGGCGTGACCAGCATTTGTTCCATTGTCCCCAGCTCGCGTTCGCGGACAATGGCTATCACCGTGGCATTGACGCCGATGAGTTGCAGCAACATCGCTACCAAACCGGGGATCAGAAAGACGATCTCGTCGATGTTGGGATTGTACAAAATGCGGGTGCTCGTGTCGATGGGCAACTGTCCGACGCCGGACATGCCCATCCGCCCGGCGATCTGGAGCATCAATTCCATTCCGTGAATCTGGGCGATGGTCACCGCCGCGTTGTACCCCGACTGCACCACAAAGGCGTCAGAACCGTCGATGATGACTAGCGCCTGTCCACTGCCGCGTTCGATCTGGCCGGCAAAATTCGGCGGGATGACCAGCCCGACGTTAGCCTTGCCCTCATCGATGGCGCGGATAACCTCGTTTTCACTGTTGACATACTGCGTCACGTCGAAGAAGCCGGAAACCTCCAACGCACTGATGAAGGCGCGACTGCGCGGATCGCGGCTCATATCGGCGACGACGGTGGGCAGATGGTCGAGGGTCAAATCGCCGACGTAAGCAAACAACATCAGCTCGATCACCGGCATCAGGATAATCATCAGCAGCGTTTGCCAATCCCGGATCATCTGGGTGGTTTCTTTTTTAATGATGGCGAACAGACGTCTGTAGTTCAAAGTCGTCCCTACCTCGGCGATGTGGAGTGGCTCATTCTAATTTCTGGCGGAATGCCTTGACGGCGGCCGCCATCAGAATGGCGGCGTACACGGTCATAGCCAGGGCGGAGTCCCAGAACGCGTCCAGGCCAACACCTTTGGTGATGATGCCGCGCGATATGGGGGTGAAGTAGGTCATCGGGAACAACAACCCCAGAACCTGCAAAACCGGCGGCATCGTGTTGCGCGGAAAGATGAACCCTCCCAGAACGACGCCCAACAGCATTATCATCATCACTAACTGTTGCGATTGCTTGAGATTGTTGGCGACGGTCGAAATCAATAGACCCAGTCCCAGACCGGAGAAAACATAGATCATGGCCAGGCCCATAAACAACCAGAAATTTCCGCGAAAGGGCACGTGAAACAGGAAGTTGCCGGCTCCCACGATCGTCAGGACATTGATAATGGCAATGCACACGTTGGGCATGATCTTGCCGAGCAATAATTCCAGCGGACGAATCGGCGTGACCAGCAGTTGTTCGATGGTGCCGGCTTCGCGTTCCCGCACGACGGCAGCCGCGGTCATTGCCACACTGGTGGTCTGCATCAGCAATCCGATCATGCTAGGGATGGTGAACCAGAGTTGCTGCATATCGGGATTGTAGAGAACGCGCACCCGCGTATCCAGCGGCAGTTTGGCGCTGAGGGGGAGGCCGGAGCGTTCGATCTTCTTGAGCAGCACCTCGGAGGCATAAGATTGCGCAATCGCGGCGGCGCGCGTATAGCCCGATTGAACGGTGAACAGGTCCGAGCCGTCGATCAAAAAGAGCACCTGCGCCTCGCCGCGCTCTACCCGGGCGGCGAAATCCGGGGGGATGACAATGCCGGCCTGCACACGCCCACTGTCGATGGCCGCCACCACTGCGGCTTCGTCGGCGGCATATTCGACCACGTCGAAGTATTGCGTGTTAACCATCGCCTCCACATAGGCCAGACTTGGCGCATCCAAACTCTGGTCGGCGACGATGGTGGGGATGTGTTCCACATTCATGTCGACGGCATAGCCGAGCATGAATAACTGCAACAGCGGCATACTCAGCATCAGGATTAACGTGCTCCTGTCGCGCAGCGTTTGGATGAACTCTTTTTGCAGGACGGCCCAGGTACGTTGCAGCATAAAACGCTCCGTTTTAATTGTGGCGCACGCGCAGCCCATCGAGCAACAAATCGACGGCCGATTGCGCCAGTTGATGGCGTTCTTGGGACGTTGGGGCGGGCTTTTCCCCGCGCACGACGGGGAACACCAACGCGAGAAACGTCCCCAAGACCATAGCGGTGGTGGTTTCAGGGTTCATCGTGCGGAAGTTCCCTCCTTCGATGCCTTTGATGATGAAGTTTTGAACGGTTTCACTGATGTATTGCAGACGTCTGAGCACCAAATCTTCCAAAATCACGTCATCCACCCAGACTTCGGTGAGCAGTGCGCGGGTGAAATCGAGCTGCGACACAAAAATGTCCAGGCCGTTCTCCACAACGCGGACGAAATCGTCACGGCTGGTGAGCGGCCTGGTATTCTGCAATAAATTGTCAATGGGGACGCACATCTCGTTGAGAATCGCCAGCAGGATCTCGCGTTTACCGGCGAAGTAATTGTAGAGGGTCCCTTCGGCCATATCGGCGGCTTCGGCCAGGTCTTTGGTCGTGGTGTGCGCGTAGCCCTTCGCTGCGAAAATCTGGGCGGCAGCGGCTATGATTTCGTGTCGTCGTCGCTCGATGCGTCGCTCGCGGCGCGATTGCCGGGGATGCTCTGTCTTCTTGCCGTTCATTGTTTTCCTCGCATCATTTTACATGAGAACGCTGAATAGAAAATGAGCTTTCACTCATTTTGTGAGTGATTGTACATCAAATGAGTGATTTGTCAAGTTTGATTTCGGTTAGTTGACCAGGCGGAGTAAGCCGATTTCTCTATCTGGTAAAACTGGCTACAATAAGAGTATAGCGGATCGCTGCCTGGAGCGGATCGTCAGATCCGCGGTTCTGGCGGTCCCTGGCAAGCCTTCACTAGGGAACTATTGGTGCCGCGTCTCTACGCACGCCGTTGAGTCTATTGGATGAAGTGGGAGGAGAGCCATGACCTTAATGTCTCCAAACGATATTCCCATTACTATCCGTCCCATTCAGGTTGACGAGATCGACCGCATTCCCTTGCGCTGCTGGCCCCTGGAGCGCGAAACGCTCTTGCGCCTCTTTGAAAGTCAGGGGACACTCGGCATGGCGGCCTGGGAAGGAGATCGCTGTGTGGCGCAACTGCACTGCTATCGCATCGTCCTGCCTGATCAGGACAATCCGGATTGGCCGTCGTGGAATCACTGGTGGCGACCGGACTGGTGGCAGCAGATGACCGGCTCTGTCAACCTGGAATTATCCGGCCCAACATGGTGTCATGCCTGTTGCCACGTGGGGCGAACGCTGGAGAGCTTTCAGCAGGAGATGGAGATGAACGCGAGTGCGGCGGTGCCGGATATCCGCACAGGAGCCGACCCCCGCTATTTTGGACGGGGCATCGGCACGGCGCTGTGCCGTGCTTCCATGCACTGGGCATGGGATCACGATTACACGACGATACTGGCGCTGGGCGCTCCCAGCGGGCTGTTTGAGTTTGCCATCGCTGCCGGGCACTTACCCTGGACGACCTACGCGCGGTTGGGTTTTGAGCCTTTCGGCTTGATCAACGACACGGCCCACCTGCCGCAGTGGGCGCGTGGACACGGCCCGACGGAGGTCAAAGACGCCATGCTGGCGGCAGTAGCCGCCGGTCGTCCGCTGCAAGACTTCTACGAGCGGCTGATGGTGATGAATTTGACCGGCGAATAAGGCCGCTCTGGTTCTTCAGGATTTCGTGGGGCCGAAATAAGAAGCCAGTCACGGATTGACACGCAAAGTATAAAAAATCAGTAACTATTCAGCCACCTTTGCCAGGTGGCGAACGGGACTTTGGAATAGGTTACCCCTTCGGCAGGTGCTGACCCTCTCATCCCCCAACCCCCTTCTCCCCCGCAAGCGGGGAAGAAGGGGGCGAAAAAGAGGGGGTGTGGCGGGCGGCGAAGCCGCCCGCCACACCCCCACCCAAAATCCCCCTTCCTGAGGGGAAGGGGGGCAGGGGGGATGGGCTTATAGAAATGTCATACAGAAGCACCTGGCCTACCAAAGTCTACGCCAAACCTGGCATAGGGAATAAGTGGCTTCGTCAGGTTTACGAGCCTGAATAGATACAAAAATCAGTGCAATCCGTGTTATCTGGGACAAAAATTAAATAGGAATGGCGCTTGAATGACCGTGGCCGGCCTCCCGACTGAGCCACCGCAGGCCCGGGCGTGGGTGGGCACGGTCGGAGACCGGCTTGAGCACTTCCCCATCATTGACCCTATCCCCTTGTGCTCTGGCGAGTTTGTGATACGCTTGCGATTCGTGTGGATGAGTGGTTTATTGGCCGAGGGGGGAGAATAATCATGAAAACTGCTGAATTACATCATGTCGCCAAACCTGCACCGCCTCATCATGTTTGGCAAGATGACAGCGCCGCGATTCCACGCGAGCGCAGTCTGCTGATTGCCTGGTGGATTGCCGTTGTTCTGGCGCTAGCCTTCATCGTCGGGGCGACGGTGTTCAAGCCCGAACCTTATTGGGAAATCGTGCAGTTTATCGGCGACGGCCTGGTCACCACGTTCCAAATCACCATCGTTTCGATGACCCTGGCGCTTATCCTGGGTTTGGTTGCGGGTTTGGGCCGTACTTCGACCAATCCGGTTTTCAATACGTTGGCCTCGCTCTATGTCGAAGTCATCCGTGGCATCCCGCTGTTGGCGCAGTTGTTTTGGATCTATTATGCTCTGTCTCGCTTTATCAAACTGGGACCGACCGTGTCGGCGGTGTTGGGCTTGACGATCTGTTACGGCGCGTACATCGGCGAGACATTCCGAGGAGGAATTCAGTCGATCCCCAAGGGGCAGATGGAAGCGGCGCGCGCTTTGGGCCTCACCCGCGGACAGGCAATGCGCTATGTCATCATCCCGCAGGCTGTGCGCGTCATCCTGCCGCCGGTGGGCAACGAGTTTATCGCTATGCTCAAGGATTCGTCGCTGGTCTCCGTGCTGGCGATCTCCGACATGCTGCGCCGGGGGCGCGAGTATGCGTCGCGGACCTTCGCCTACTTCGAGACATACACCCTGGTGGCGTTGGTTTATCTGCTGGTCACGTTGATCTTCTCGCGTGTCGTCTTCTATATCGAACAGGGGATGTCGCGCCAGGACAAAGAAAAGCCGGTATCGTTGATGCACCGTCTTGCCGGCGGCGTGGTCGATCTGGTGGTGTTGGATTTTCTCGGGTTGATCGTGTATGGCTTGATTCAAGCGGCGGCGTCGATTTTCACGGGACTGCCGGTGGCGTCAGTGCTGTTGATCGTGATGCTGGTGATGGGTCTGGGTTATGTTTTGTTTTTCTGGACGCGCGCTGGCCAGACGCCGGGCATGATGGCCGTGGGCTTGCGCCTCTCTGATACGACAGGCGTGCATCCCACGCTGGTGCAGGCGCTGAAGCGGCTGCTGTTCCTGATCCTGCCGCTACCCGGGTTAAGCCTGTTGTGGATGTTGTGGTCGCCCACGGGGGAGCCGCTGCACGACCGCTTTGCGCATACCTACGTCGCCAGAGATTAGAGGCATTCATCATGAAGGGGGCGGTTCACCAGCGGTGGAATGAAAACTTTTCACCACGAGGGCACAAAGAAGCTGTGTTTTTTCTCTGTGAACTCGGGGTGCTCTGTGGCTATTTTCAAGGGAGTAGAGATGAGCACAACGCCGATGGTTCAAATTGTGAATTTGCATAAACGCTTTGGCCGTGTCCAGGCGCTCAACGGCATTAGCCTGGACGTGGAACGTGGGGAAGTCGTCGTCATCATCGGGCCAAGTGGATCGGGTAAGTCCACCCTGCTGCGCTGCGTCAATTGCCTGGAAGCGCCCACCAGCGGTGCCGTCTACATCGATGGCGTAGAGATTCGCGGTGATGATCACCAGATCAACCAGATGCGCGCTGAAGTGGGCATGGTATTCCAGCAGTTCAACCTCTTTCCTCACATGACGGCGCTTGAAAACATCATTTTGGGACCAATGACCGTTCATAAATGGGAACGCGACCGCGCCGTGGCCCTGGCTCATGACCTGCTGGCGAAGGTCGGCATCCCCGAAAAAGCCGATGTTTACCCGGAGCAACTGTCCGGCGGGCAGCAACAGCGCGTTGCCATTGCGCGCTCTCTGGCCATGGAGCCGAAAATTATGCTTTTCGACGAGCCGACGTCCGCCCTCGACCCGGAGATGATCAAGGAAGTGCTCGATGTGATGCTCGACCTGGCACGCGACGGCATGACGATGCTCGTGGTCTCGCACGAGATGGGTTTTGCCCGCGCCGCCGCCAAACGCATCGTCTTTATGGACCAAGGGCAGATCATCGAGATGACCACGCCGGAACTGTTGTACACGGCCCCTCAGCACGAGCGGACGAAGCGCTTTCTCAGCCAAATTTTGCATTAGTCCAAAGTCCGCAGTTGATAGTCCGAAGTCAAATTTTGCGCTCATGTGACCTGGCGTTTCTACTTTCTAATTTCTGATCTCTAATTTCTAAAATGATGACCAGCCGCGAACGTGTGAGGCGCGCTTTGCGCTTTGAGCATCCCGACCGTGCACCCCGTCACCTGTGGACGTTGCCGGGCGTGCCGCTGTTTCACGCCGCTGAGTTGGCGGCACTACGCGCCCGCTTCCCCGAGGACATCGCCGGGCCGGACGTGCAGTATGGACGCGCGGAACGCGCACACGGCATCCCCAATCAGGTGGGCGTGTATACCGACGAATGGGGCTGTACGTGGGAAGTGCTCCAACCCGGCGTTATCGGTGAGGTCAAGCGTGCGCCGCTGGACGACTGGGCCGCGCTGGCGCACTATCGCCCGCCTGACGAAATCCTGGCGAACGCCGACTTCGGCCAGGTGAACGCAAGCTGTGCGCAGAGCGACAGGTTCATCCTCGCTGGCACCACCGTGCGGCCCTTCGAGCGGATGCAGTTCGTCCGCGGTACGGAAAAACTCTACGTCGATCTGGCCTATGGGACGGCGGAGCTGCTTACCTTGCGCGATATGGTCCACGAGTTCTTTCTCCGCGAATTGGCATTGTGGATGCGGACTGACGTGGATGGGGTCAGCTTCATGGACGACTGGGGCGCGCAACACCGCTTGCTCATCTCCCCGCAGATGTGGCGTGAGCTGTTCAAGCCACTCTATGCCGATTACGTGACGCTTATCCACAGCGCCGGGAAGTTCGCCTTCATGCATTCGGATGGACACATTGCGGCCATCTATCCCGATCTGATCGAGATTGGCGTGGACGCGCTTAACTCTCAACTGTTCTGTATGGACATCGAGGCGCTTGGACAGGCATACCGGGGCAAAATCACTTTCTGGGGCGAAATCGACCGCCAGCGCTTGCTGCCCTTCGGCACGCCGGACGAGGTGAAAGCGGGCGTGCGTCACGTGCGCCGCGCCCTCGACGACGGCGCCGGCGGCGTCATCGCGCAATGCGAGTGGGGCAACGATGTGCCGATGGATAACATCGCTGCCGTCTTCGAAGCCTGGCTGGAACCAAAAGAATGGTCAACGGATTTAAAAATCCGTTGACATAGTATGCAGAGAGGGAAAATAACTATGCAATGGGAAAACTTGACCGTAACGGCGTTTGCGCAGGCCGTGCGTGAGACCGGCGTCTGCGTGCTGGCGATGGGCGTGCTGGAGAAGCACAGCGAGCACCTGCCTCTGGGCACGGACTTCCTCAACGCGCACAAAATCGCGTGTCTGGCGGCGGAGCAGTCACCGGCGGTAGTCTTCCCGCCGTTCTACTTCGGCCAGATTTACGAAGCGCGCTGTTTTCCCGGCGCCCTGACGCTCAAACCTACGTTACTGCTGGATGTGATCCAGGGCGTCTGCGACGAAATCGGACGCAACGGTTTCAAAAAGATCATCGTCTTCAACGGGCATGGCGGCAACACGCACTTGCTGCACTTCCTGGCGCAGTGCGCCTTGTGGGAGGAAAAGCCGTATCAGTTGTACTTACCGCTGGGCCTCACCCCGGAGCGCGAAGCGCAATGGAAGGCCATCGTCGAGACCGAGTTCCACGGCCACGCCTGCGAGTGCGAAACATCCATCACCCTGGCAAATTATCCTGAGCTGGTGCACATGGAACTCGTCCCGGCGGAACCGGCATTGCCGCTCAACCGGCTGGCGCATCTGCCAGCGACGCACACCGGCATCGCGTGGTACGCGAATCACCCTGATCACTACGCCGGCGACGCCCGCCCCGCGACGCGCGAAAAAGGCCTCGCACTGCGCCAACTGGAGATCGACAACCTGGCCGAGTACATCGTGGCAGTCAAGGCAGATCAGGTTGTGCCGGCGCTATCCCGCGAGTTTTTCGCCCGGAGCGCCGAACTCCTCACCGGAGATTGAACAGCCTGGCGGCATTACCGCCCATGACCAGGTCGCGCTCGGCGGATGTGACATCGTCTGCCAGCGCGGCCTCGTAAGTCGCACGGACGACGTGGGGCCGCTGGAAGGGCGCGTCGGTGCCGAAGAGAACGCGCGTGGCGCCGAGCGTCTTGATGGCGTACATTACGGCGCGCTCGGTGGTCGCGCTGCCGACCAGAAACATATTCGGACAGCGGTGGGCGATTTCGACAACGGCCTGGTTCATATCCCAGTTTGCCATCCCCATGTGGACCATCAGCACGGGCATTTCGGGGTACATCCGCGCTACGCGCTCTGCCCGGAAGGGGTGAGTGTTCTCGTAGAAGTCCGCGCCGATGTGGAACGCCAGCATCACGCCTGCCGTGGCGATTTCTTCGATGACGGGCAGCGCCAATAGCGGATCGTCGATGCGATAATGGTTCTGTGCCCCGTTGAGTTTAACCCCGTACAGGCCGTACTCTTCGACGCAGACCTTCACCATCTTTTTGGCGTGCTCCACGCTGACGGTGGGATCGGCCCAGCCAAAGCCGAGGATTTTGTCGGGATAGCGGCGCATCGCGTCGTACACGTAGCGATTATGACCTTCGATTTCCTCCCCCTGATAGTCGGGCTTGAGCCAGGTTAGCGTCTTGTCGATGCCGGCGCGTTCCATCCGCCGGAGGTGTTCCTCCAGCGCGAACGCACCGCCGGTAGGGGCAATGTGGGTGTCTGCGTCAATGATAAGCATAGCCAGTTTCCTCCATTCGACCCCGCGAAATCCTGAAGAACCTGTTTTCTCTGCGTTCCCAGCGACCTCCGCGGTGAGAAACAGGCCACGGCATCACTTCTGTTTGATCTTGTGTTCTATCTCGTAAACCTCATCCGCCGGGAGATGCGACTGCGCCGCGGCCTGCTTGGCGAGAGCGTCGCAGCGTTCATTGTCGGGATTGCCCTCGTGACTGCGCACCCACACAAAGGTGACGGTGTGCTTTTCGAGCAGTGGCAGCAGTTCGAGCCACAGATCGACGTTGAGCGCCGGTTCGTTTTTCGTGCGCATCCACCCGTGGGCTTGCCAGCGCTTCACCCAGCCTTGCGTGATCGCCTGGCACAGGTATTGCGAGTCGGTGTACAGTGTCACTTGACAGGGTTCCTTCAACGCGCGCAGCGCTTCGATCGCCGCCAGAATTTCCATGCGATTGTTGGTTGTCCAACGGAATCCACCCGCAAGCTCACGGGTATGTTCCCCGTAATGTAAGACAATGCCATAGCCTCCCGGCCCTGGATTGCCGATGGCACTGCCGTCGGTATAGATGGTGACGTGTTTGGGGGTAGCCATAGCTCTATTATAGTCGAATAGAGTCGAAAGTTCAAAGTCTGAAGTCGCAAGTCGTTTGCCCGGGGTGGGGATGATCAAACCGGCGCTTGACGCCTGTTGTAGTTTGGTTATAGTGGCGGGTGGAGGTTATTGAGGATGCGATCTGGCTATAGGTGGGTTTGGATCATATTGTGTGGTCTGGTGTTGAATGCATGTACACCGGGCACGGTGGATGCGCCGTTGCCACTGACGACAACTCCGACATCGGCCATGCCGCATCTGGTGGTGGCGACGTTTACGCCCGTGGCCATGGCTGAGCGTGTGGCGGAGGAATCAACCTTGACCCCGGCGGACTCGTTGGCAACCCCGGAAGTGGTTCCAACCGGTGTAGCGGCTAGCGTGTTGCCTTTCACCCACTACACCGTCGTGCCGGGCGATACCCTGTTGGGTCTGGCGCTGAAATACGGCCTTCCTATGGCCGTGATTCAGTTGCAGAACGACCTGGGTAACTCAACACTGCTGAAAGCGGGACAGGAACTGGTGATTCCACCGGCAGTGGGATGGGAGGGGGCGTCGCCGTTCTGGGCTGTGTACGAAGTTCAGGAGGGTGATGTGTTGAGTGCTATTGCCACCGATTATGGGTTCGATGTGGCGACGCTGCAAGATGTCAACGGGCTGGCGGACGCGGATTTGTTAAGCGTAGGTCAGGCGTTAATTCTGCCGCTGACCGCGCCCGCGGATTTTGTCCTGGCCGAAAACCGCCCGGACCCTCCTACGGCTGTTCCACTGCCTGCGGCAACATCCATCCCCCCGGTGGTGGCGGCTAACGCGCCGCTAGTTCCAGAAGACACTTCCCCTGCTCCGACCGAGATTCCGGACACCGCACCGGTTACAGTGCCGGCTCTACCTGCTGATGTCGCCGGATTCCCTGCCGACATTTTCCGCCTCATCAACGAACAGCGCACTGCCTACGGCCTCGCGCCACTGGCATGGAATGCGACGTTGGCGCGCGCGGCCCAGCTCCACGCCGACGATTGCTACGCGCGTGGTTGGTGCGGCCACACCGGCTCCGATAGCTCGACGATGAAGGAGCGCATCATCCGCCAGGGTTATGACCCGGTGCGTTGGTCTGAGTGTTGGGCGTGGTACGACACGCCGACGATGGCGGTGGCGATGTGGATGGACGAGACCCCCCCGAACGATCCTCATCGGCGTACAATCCTCAGCACATGGCTGACGGAAGTTGGGGTAGGAGTTGTCCCCGGTAACGAGCGAGGGTATTACTTCATCGCGGATTTCGGCACACCGCGCTAACGGTTGTGTAGGGGCAACTTGAGTCATTGCCTTGACCAGGAGAGCGACTGAAGTTCGCCCCTACGCTTGTCAATGGTCGTTGCAGATGCCGTATTTTTTCTTGAGAAAATCATCCGCTGGTTGCTTGAGCATCAGATGCAGCAGCAAATCACGGTGCGTTTTGATGTACGGCAGGTCGTAGCTGTCTTCTAAGACGGGCATGAGATACGACGCCGGGCGGTAACGCAAGAGGCTTTCCTCCGAGCCGAGCACCTGCTTGACGACCTCCGGGTTGGGCGGGGCGGGCAAACGTCCAAATTCCCCTCTGAGTAGCATCTTGAATTCGTTGGACACCATCTGGTAGCGGCCCATCATCACATTGAATGTGGCCTGCGCCCCGACGATCTGGCTGGTGGGCGTCACGAGGGGAACGTAGCCTACATCGGCGCGCACCCGTGGAATCTCTTGGGTGATGGCATCCAACAGGTCAAGTTTCTGCATTTGCTTCAACTGATTTTGGAGATTGGAGAGCATTCCGCCGGGAATCTGCGCTTCGAAGATGGCGTCGTCGTAAGGGGGATAGTGCAGGTGGCACATCAGCTCGCGCATCATCGTGATGGCCTCGTGGATGTCCGTCTCGCTGTGGCGTTGGAGGCGCGTCAAAATTTGCTGGACGATATGGCGGTCCACATCATCGTAAGTGACGGGTTGATAATACTTCCCGTAGAGAGGGATAGTGCTGTGCAGTTCCTTGAACATCTCGAAGAGTGTGTGCTGGATGCGCAGGATGAGGTCTTTGTCCAGCCCGTGATCGAGACCCATTTCTTCGGCAAAAACGATGAGGATTTCGACGGGTGGATGTGAGGACCCGCCGGCAAAGGGGGTGATGGCGGTGTCAATGGCGTCGATGCCGGCGTTCATGGCAATAACAGCGTTGAGTGTGGCGACGCCCGTGGTGGTGTGGCTGTGGAAGACGAGGGGCACATGCAGATGGCGCTTGAGGGCGTCGAAGAAGTTGAATGCCTCGGTAGGATAAAGCAGTCCGGCCATGTCCTTGATGGCGATTTGATCCGCGCCTTCTTCCTCGAAGGTGCGTGCCAGTTCGACGAAATAATCGGTCGTGTGAACCGGGCTGGTGGTGTAGGAGAGCGCCGCTTCGGCTTTACCACCGTAGGCTTTTGTCGCCAGGAGCGCCAGTTGCAGGTTGCGCCAATCATTGAGGGCATCGAAGATACGCACGATGCCCACGCCGGAGCGGATGGCCTCTTTGATGACGGCGATCACCAGATCATCGGGGAAAGGCTGGTAGGCGAACAGGTTCTGGCCGCGCAGCAGGATGCGGGTCCTCTGTGAAGTTCCGAGGGTGGCATGGAAGCGATCCAGGCGTTCCCACGGATCTTCGGCAAGGAAACGAATACTGCTATCGAGGGTAGCCCCGCCCCATAATTCGAAGGCTTCATAGCCGGCGTCGTTGAGCAACGGCAGAACGCGCAACGCCTGTTCGGTGGTCATCCGCGTGGCGGCGAGGCTCTGTTGCCCGTCGCGCAATGTCAAATCGACGAAATGTACACGTTGAGTCACAGTTTACTCCTCCCTTGAAAATAGTTCCAGAGCCCCCAGAGTTCACCGAGAAAACCCCATGGCTTCGCGGGGATTGTCATATCCCCGTTCCGGTCTGGATGAAACAACTTATTCCTTATACCAAGGTTGGCGCTGATTTTGGTATGCCAAGTCCCGTTCGCCACCCGGCAAGGGCGACTGAATAGTAGAAGACCTACTGATACTGACGTTCCAGACGTTCGGCCAGCATCTTGAGCTTTGTCCATTGCTTGCGCACGACGTACAACATCGCCAGGGTCATCAACCACCGCAGTTTGCAGTCGGGTTGCCGGGCGAGGGCTTCAAAGACGGCCAGCGCTTCATCGTCCGCGCGTCTGGATTTAGCATAGGCGGCAGCGAGTTCCTCCAGGGTGGGCTGGGTCGATGGCGCTGGTGCAGCTTTCTCCTGCGCTGCCAGCACAGCCTTGCCGGCTCGTTCCATCACACTGAGCAATTGCTCCGCCGTGACCGGTTTGATGAGATAGCCATGCGCGCCGACGGCGATGGCGCGTCGCAACGTGGGCGGGTCTTTTTCCGCCGAAATGACGATGCAGATGAGATCGGGCTGATTCTGGCGCATCGTCTGGATGGCGGTCAATCCATCGACTTCGGGCATGTTGATGTCGACAAGGGCGATTTGGGGATGATATTGCTGCGCCAACGCAATCGCCTCTCGTCCATTGCTGCCCAACGCCACGACTTCGCTGTTCGGCACAAGTGACATCATCATTTGCAAACTGCGTCGGGTTTCCTCGGCGTCATCGACGATGATGACCCGCAATCTGGAGGCGGGTGATTCCTGTTGTGCTCTGGATTCTGACATAGCTGCCTCTCCTTTACGCCTTACGTTTCACGTTTGAGATGGCGAATGCCGTCTGCGCCGGCGACGATGACATCCGTTGTCAATCCCAGAAATAACCCATGTTCCACGATGCCGGCGCGTTCTTTGATCTGCGCGGCCAACAGTTCCGGCTGCGCAAGGGGACCGAAACGACAATCCAGAATCAGATTCCCTTGATCGGTTTGCAAGAGCACGCCGCTGCCGTCCTGCCGTGGGGTCACCTCGGCGCCTAACCCGGTCAGGTAGTGTGCTTGTGAGCGCCATCCGAAGGGGACAACTTCAACCGGCACGGCCCAGTGGGTCCCCAGCGCCGGAACGAGCTTGCTCTCGTCCACCACGATGATCTCGCGGCGGGTGGCCTGGGCGACAATTTTCTCCCGTAAGAGCGCGCCGCCGCCACCTTTGATGAGATTCAGCGCCGGGTCGACTTCGTCGGCCCCATCAATCGTCACATCAATGAAAGGGATGTCTTCCAGGGTGGTGAGGGGCACACCCAGCTCGCGGGCAGTTTCTTCCACCTGACGCGAGCACGGGATACCTAGCACCTCCTTGAGTTGGCCGGTTTGGATCCGCTCGGCGATGGCGCGGATGGCGAAAATGGCCGTGCTGCCATGCCCCAATCCTACGATCATGCCGGATTGAATGAATTTCACGGCGTATGTGGCCGCTTGTTGTTTGAGTCTTGCAATCTCCACGGGTGTCGCGCTTCTCCTTGTAATGTATCTATTCAGGCTCGTAAACCTGACGAAGCCACTTATTCCCTATGTCAGGTTTGGCGTAGACTTTGGTAGGCCAGGTGCTTCTGTATGACAAGATAGGCGTGTTTCTATGCGCTTATCCCCTCTGCCTCCCTTCCCTGAGGAAGGAGATAGAGGGTATGGCGGGCGGCGAAGCCGCCCGCCATACCCTTCCATCATAGAACAAAACTGCCTCAAGGTCAACTGGGACGCAGTTCTTCTGTCTGGCAGAGATCTTCTCTCGTCTCTAGCCGAATGGGGAACACATGGAACATCAGCGCGCCTGTCAGACGAATGCTCCCCCCGATGAGCAGCAGCAGGCGAATGTCGAGTATCCTGGATAGCGCCACGCCGATCAGCGGCCCGACAAACGCGCCCATGTTGATGATCGTGGAATAGAAAGCGATATAACTCGCCCGACGTTCCTCCGGACACAACTTGAGCAGGATGTTGAAGTGGCTGAGGTTCACGCCGGGATTGATGATGTTAATGAGCACCCCCCACACCAGAATCGCCGTCAGGTTGGGGAACAGACTTACCAGAAAGGCATAACTGGCGGAAAGGGGGACGGCAACCAGCAGGGTGCGCGCATCACCCCACTTGTAGATGAGCCTTTGCCAGAACGCATAGCCGATGATGACGCCGATGTTCGCCAGCGTGCTGTTTAATCCCACCCAGCCATCCGTCGCGTGGAGGTAGCGCAGAAAGAAAATGATGTACAGCGGCGCGACCAGCCAGTCGCCGAAGCCGAAGATTAGCGTATTGAGAGTGATGCGCGCGAAGTTGCGGTTTTGTCCGAACATCGCCTTGATTTGGGTCAGGGACATTCTCTGGCGCGGCGGGCGCTCCACGATTTGGCTTTCCGGCACCTTGATCTTGAGCAGATAGACCGTACTCACCAGTGAAGCCAGGAAGCCGATGATGTACATCACCTGGTAATTGGTGGGAAAAGTTGCCCAGTGGATGCCTTTGGCGGCTTCGAGCCATTGCCCGGCGAGAAACGTCAGCACGGCGACGGTGAGGCCGGCGATGATGTTGCGATTGCCAAAGACGCGCGCCCGGTCGCGTTCGGGCACCACATCGGCCAAAAGCGGATTGAAACCTGCGCTGAAAAAGGTATTCGGAATGCTGATGGCGATCAACAAACCGACCACGGCTTCCGCGCGATGGGCGGTGGTGAGCCAGGGCAGTACGGCAATCAGACCATAACCAAGCCGGGCGATCAATAGACTGCCCCAAATCCAGGGCGCGCGCTGGGTTTTGCGTTCCAAAAACCGCGCCGATGGCACCAGCAAAAAAACCGCGAGCAGGGCCGGCACCGAAGAAAGCCAGCCGATCATAGCGTTGGATGCGCCCAGTCGCACCGCGTAGGTCGCATTGAAAGACGCCGCCGCACTGAGTATCGCCGCCCAAAAGACCTCGACATACAGATACCAGATGTTATGCTCGGTCTCACCTTGCCGCTTTGGCCCACGCAGCCGGATGTGCCTGGTTTGGACTGGTCTGTTGACTTTAGCAAAAAGCTGCGACAAAAAACGACGCATGGACAGTATCCCCTTCGAGTAAAAATCCACAATTCCCGTTTGTAGTAGCGCTTGTAGTAGCGGCCTGTAGTAGCGGCCTGTAGTAGCGGCTTCAGCCGCTTTTAACGATCAATGCGCATCCGCACATCCACGGCCCACGCGCCCCTACCCGCCGCTCCGACGATCAACGGGTTAATGTCCATCTCGGCGATACAGGGAAAATCGGTCACGAGTTGCCCGACGCGCTGTAGCGTCTCGACGACGGCGGCCATGTCGCGCGGCGTTTCACCGCGCACGCCCTGCATGATGCGCCCGGCAGCCGTCTCCGCGATCATTCCCCGCGCATCCTCCGCGCCGATGGGCGCGAGACGGAAAGCCACATCATGCAGGATTTCGACATACCGACCGCCCATCCCGAACATCAACTGCGGACCGAATTGCGCGTCGCGCTTGGCCCCCAGGATGACCTCTTGGCCCGGCGGGATCATTGGCTGCACCATCGCCCGTGTACGCCCGCCGTCGGTCACCCGGGCGAAGGCCGCGCGTACCGCCTCCGCGTCGGGGAGATCGAGTGCCACCCCGCCCACGTCCGCTTTGTGGATGACGTCCGCCGCGATGCGCTTGAGCGCGACGGGGTAGCCGATCTGCTCGGCCAACGCGACGGCTTCATCGACGTGGGCGGTCAGAGCGGAGAAGGGGATAGCGATGCCGTAAGCCTCCGCTACCTGCGCAGCAGTTGCTGCGTCGAGGAAGCCGGCGCCGTTTTGTTCCCAGGCGGCCTCCAGGAGCGCCTGGGCGGCCTCGTGGTGCACATCCGTGACGGGAGCAGGGGTGAGATCGGGGCGCGCGCGGAGCCGGCAGTATTCCCACAATCCGCCGAGCGCACGCCCGGCGCGGTGGGGGTCGCGGTAGAAGGGGACACCGCCGCGGTTCAGGGTGTAAATCGCTGCGGTAAGGCTCTCACCGCCCACGAGACAGGCGACGACGGGCTTGTCGGCGTCCGCCCGTGCAGCGACGATGTGGCGCGCCACGTCGTCTACCGACGTTACTACCTGGGGCACGAACATCATGAGGAGCATATCCACATGGGGGTCTTCCAGCAGGATTTTGCCCGCCGCGCTGTACATCTCTGGATGCGGCCCGCCGAGCATGTCAATGGGATTGCCCAACTGCGTTCCGGGCGGGGTCACGGCCTTGAGGCGTTCCTGCGTTGCCGTGCTGATGGACGCCATCACGAGGCCCTGTTGGTCGAGCGTGTCGGCGGCGAGCGCCGCCGGCCCGCCGGCGTTGGTGAGGAGCGCTACGCGATTGCCATGGGGGAGCGGCTGCGTCGCCAGCGCCATGGCCACGTCGTTCTGTTCCTGAAGTGAGTGAACCATCACGACCCCTGCGCGGTGACATGCGGCGACGTAGGCGTCGTTGTTGCCCGCCAGCGCGCCGGTATGCGACGCCACGGCCTGTGTGCCGGCGGCCGTCAATCCGGCCTTGAGCATGACGATGGGCTTGTGGCGGTAGACGCTTGCGGCTGCCTCCACAAAACGTCGTCCGTCGGGCAGACCTTCGGCGTAGACGCTGATGACGCGCGTATGGGGATCGTCTTTCATCATGCGGATGCCGTCGGCGATGTCCACGTCCAACTGGTTGCCGAGGCTGGCGATGCGACTGTACCCGACGCCGACGCTGCGCGCCCAGTCGATGGAGCCGCCGCAGATCGCGCCGGAGTGCGAGACGAAGGCGATGGCCCCCGCTTCAGGCATCATCGTGATGAACGTCGTATCGAGCGGCAGATGGGCATCCATCACGCCGACGCAGTTCGGCCCGATGAGGCGTATCCCATACTGCCCGGCGATGTCTTTGAGCCTGGCTTCCAGCGCTGCGCCTTCTGGCCCCGCCTCGCGGAACCCACTGGTGATGATGATCACGGCCTTCAGGCCGCGCTCACCACAGGCGATCAACGCTTCGGGCACGGCCTCGGCGCGGATCATAATCACCGCCAGTTCGACAGGATCGGGAACATCGAGGATGCGCGGATAGACCGTCAAGCCTTGAATTTCACCGCCCTTGGGGTTGATGGGGTAAATCGGCCCGCGGTAGCCGTGCGCAATGAGATTATGCACTACGCCGTAACTCAATTTGGTGGGGTCGGCGCTCGCGCCGATCACGGCCACGCCGTGCGGATGGAAGAAATACCGGTCGAGTCCTTCATTCGTCATACATGTCTCCTACGATAGAATGAATCCTGGCGCAGGATTTTTGTCTCTATTCAAGCCGGTCAACCCTGCGAAGCAACTTATTCCCTATGCGAGCCGTCTGGCGGAAAACTCCGGGCCGGCGGGAGTCCCAACTTGTTAAGGCGGTTTTGCGTCGCTGAGAGGGTCATCGCTCTATGCCCGACTTTTAAGGCTGCAATCCGGCGATGACGACGATACGGTGACTGTCGATGCCGTAAGGATAACACGTGATCAACGTCAGCACCGGCGTGGTGGTGGAAGCCATCACGCTTACGTCCGTCGGCTCGATGATGCGCGTCTGTTCGACCCTATAACGATACACCTGGGTCTGCGTCTGTACCAGGATTTCGTCGCCAACGTTGAGTTCCGGCAGGTCGCGGAAAATCTCGCCGTAGATGTCGTTGTGTGCTGAAATGACGCTGTTGCCCCGTTCGCCGGGGTTGGCGCTGCCGATGTGATGCCCGGCGCCCTTTTTGAGCGCTTCCCAATCATCACCTTCGACGACCGGCGCGTCGACGTTGATGGCGGGGATGACGATGCGCTGTGGATGTTCGGGGCCGGCCGTGGGCACCGGCAAGGGTGTGATTGCGGCCACCAATCCCTGCAAGTGCGCCGGGATGGGCGCCGGTTCCGACTGGCGTTGCGCATCCGGTGGTGTGTGCCCGCCGGGCAGCACGACCACGCCGATGAACGGCGCGGATGTGGGGGTGGGGGGCATTTGGGTGGCGCGGCTTTCCTCGTTTATCCCTTGCACGGTGGTGAACATGCGCGCCACAACGAACAGCAATCCAAGCAGGGCTACAATTTCAATGATCAGCAAGAATTGATCCCCTACCCAGCGCCACTTGATGGGACGCCGGGCGCGCTTGGGTTTGCCAAGTTCGATGACAGCGCTGTACCGTGTGCCGGCGCTAGCCCCGGTTGTCGCCTGCCTTGCCGGCAAGAGGTCTTGCACCGGGGGCGGGGGTTGGTCGCGCAGGGGGTCCAAGGAGGCCGATTTGCTTTGCATGCGCTTGAGGCGTTCGTCCCGCCGCCGCACCTGCAGGACCTCTTCCAGTTCCTCCAGGCTCAACTCATCGACATAGCGATGGTCTTTCACTTTTCCCCCACGGCGAAAACCTCGCGCTCGAAGAACCAACGGAAAGGCGGGAGGGTAAACAGCACCCAGCGCGCCAGCCGGAAGAGAGCGTTCTCGCGGCGATGTTGTGGCGGCGTGCTCAACCACGCTTGAACGTCGCGGAAGCCGCTGCGACGCAGATTCCGCGCCAGGCTAAACATAGACTGCTCGTTGACGTGGACGTGGACATTTTCGGGGATGATCGCGCGCGGGTTTTGGGGGTAACGCTGCCCCTGGCCCATCATCATGCGCACCAGGCGTACCAGGGGATAGGCAAATCGGTCATACCAGACGTTCGGCGCGGTGTGGACGATGATCCGCCCTCCTGTTTTCAGCACACGGCGGGCTTCGGTCAGCGCCATGGCGAGTTCGGCCGGGTAAAGATGCTCGACGATGTCAAACATCAGCACACGATCAAAGGTGTTGGCCTCGAACGGCAGGTACAGGGCGGACGCTTGATAAACGCCCACGGCATGGCCTTCTTTGGCCTCGGCGGCGGCTATCGTTTGGGAGAGCTGCACGGCAGCCGCGGCATAGTCGATGCCAAAAGCGCGTCCCCCCAGACGGATGGTGTGGCGCAGCATCTCGCCGCGGCCACAGCCCACATCCAACACCGCCATTCCCGGCGCAATTCCGGCTACGGCTAAGGCTTCTGTCAAGCGTTGCGACAGGTATGCCCCCTCGCTGGATAAAAATTCCCCATATCCTTCGCAGACGTGAAGAAAGTATTGCTCGGTGTAGAACGTCGAGGGTACGGCGCCGGAAGATAGTTTGTCCACGTTAAGGCTCCTCTAATAGGCATTGGGCGAGCGGAAAAATTGTAATACGGTGCGGATAATGATTTTAATATCCAGGAGCAGGGACCAATTCTCGATGTACCACAGATCGTACTTGGTGCGCTCGATGATGGACGTGTCCTGTCGGTAGCCGTTGACCTGCGCCCAGCCGGTCAGACCTGCTTTTTCGCGGTGGCGATCCATATAGCGGGGAATACTGCGGCGGAACTGTTCCACGTAAAATGGTTGCTCCGGGCGCGGGCCGACCAGGCTCATATCTCCCAGGAGGATGTTGATGAACTGCGGGAGTTCGTCGATGTTCAATTGACGCAACAGGGCCCCTATTTTGGTGCGGCGTGGATCGTTTTCAGCAGTCCAGGTGCCGTATTTTTCGGCGTCGGCGCGCATGGAGCGAAACTTCAGGATGGGGAAGGGTTTAGCGTCCAATCCCATGCGTTCTTGCACGAAGAAAACCGGACCGGGGGATTCGAGCTTGATCAGGATAGCCGTCACGATCATCAAAGGTGAGAGGAGAATGAGGGCGGCGGCCGATCCTACAATGTCCATCCAGCGCTTGGCACTGCGCCGCCAGCCGGTGAGGGCGATATCGCGGACGGTGAGGATGGGGATGCCACCCATTTCGCCGATGCTGACCGGCCCGGCCATGATCTGGAAGAGGTCGGGATAGACACGGATGGTAACCCGTCCACGCTCACATTCGGAGATCAGCCACAGAATATCGTCGTGCGATGTTTCTTCGGGTAGCGCAATGATGACTTCGTCGGCGGCGTGCGCAGCGATGATCTGTCCCAGATGAACTGCCGCGCCCACAATCGGGGTTTGTAGCAAGGTCGTCTGGTCTGTGTCGTGAAAACTCACGACGCCCACCACATCATAGCCCAAGGTGGGTGTCCACATAATCTTTTGCAAGATCATACGGGCAATATCCCCGGTCCCCACGATCAGCACCCGTCGTCTTCCCCACCCGCGTTGAATCAGATGTTGGCGCAGCCAACTGTTGAACAGCCGCCCTACCAGCAAAAACAGCGTCGTGAGCAGCCAGGTATAGGCGACCATAACACGTGAATAATCCTGTCCCACCACGAAACCGCGCAGGGTTAATGAAGCCAATGCCACCCCCATCAACGTTCCTACAATTCCCACACTCACCAGGGCGTAGAACTCATCGACCCGCGAAGCCCGTTGCAGGTTGTAGAGCCTGGCGAAGAACCCGACTCCCAGGATGGAGACCACGTGGATGAGCAACATAGGGATATAGCCGGCGAAGGGAGGCATTCCTTCTGCCGGGTCGGGAAACGGGACGGCTATACGCAGAAAGTAAGCCAACACAAAGGCCAGGGTTGCCATCGCCATATCGGTGAGTATGAGATAAAAAACAAAAATACGATTGGCGCGTTCTGCTTTCATCACTTTACCTTTCTCACTCTTTGCGTTTCCAGACTGCCGCCGGTGTCTGGTGTCGCTCACCAAACTTATCGGCGATACGATCATTTTAGCATAGGGAAGAAGCAGGGCAAGTGCGGGGGGGATAGTGCAAATTATGGAGAGATCAGACATAATGATCAGATGAACGTCTTCCTTTTTCCAATAATCTGTCTTATACCCAAGTGCCGGTTGGAGAAGAAAGTCATCCTTTTCGAGCACAGATAGCGTTTGACGGCGGATCTCTCCCGGCATACCATGAGAGGGGAGGCATTCATTTGGCCCCCTTCTCCCTTGCAAGCGGCGGAGAAGGGGCGACAAAGAGGGGTGTGGGGGGCGACTTCGCCGTCCCTCACACCCCTTACAAAAATCTCCCTTCCGTGGGGAAGGCGGCTGGAGGAATGGACGCCACCGCCGGCCCAGGCAGGGGCGGGCACGGTCAGAGACCGGCCCGAGCGTTTGAATAGATACCAAAAAATTATCCTTATCTCAGGAGGCAACTATGACCGTTGATGTAGTTTCGACACAGGGGCAGGTGAACTGGGAGCGCTTTTTAGCGCAGCGCACCCGAAAAATGAAAAGTTCCGCCATCCGTGAATTACTTAAACTGACGCAGCAACCCGACGTCATCTCTTTTGGTGGCGGCATGCCGGCGCCTGAGCTTTTTCCGGTGCGCGAGATCGAGGAAGCGTGCAATTATCTACTGCGTGAAATGCCCAAGTTGGCGCTGCAGTACAGTACGACCGAGGGTTATCGTCCTTTACGTGAGTTCCTGGCCGATGCGATGGCAAAATATGGCATTCATCACAGCCCGGACAATATCCTGATTACCACCGGTTCGCAGCAGGCCCTGGACCTGGTGGGAAAAATTTTCCTCGACGCCGGCGCCTATGTGTTGACGGAGCGTCCTACTTACCTGGGCGCCATTCAGGCCTGGTGCGCTTACGAGGCCGAATTTGTGACCGTCCCGTTGGATGACAATGGGATGCAGGTTGAACGGTTGGAGGATGTTCTTAAAACAACACCCATTCGCTACATCTACGTTCTCCCTAATTTCCATAACCCGGCCGGTACCACGCTGTCTGAGGAACGCCGCCATCGGCTGGTGGAGATTGCCCGCCGGTACGATCTTCTCATTGTGGAAGACGATCCTTATGGCGCCCTGCGTTACACGGGCGAAGACATCATTCCCATCGCGGCGCTGGCGCCGGAACGGACCATCTACCTGGGAACTTTCTCCAAAACGCTGGCGCCGGGGCTACGCATCGGTTGGATCGTTGCACCTATGGAGATCATCCACCGGCTGGTACAAGCCAAACAAGGCGCCGATTTACATACCAGCACCTTTGACCAGATGGTAGCCAACGATATTGCGCAACGCGGCATCCTCAAAGCGCATGTGCGCAAACTGCGCCAGGTCTACGGTGAGCGGCGTGATGTGATGGTCGAGGCGCTCACCGAGTTTTGGCCGGCTGGCTCGAGTTGGACCAGGCCGCAGGGAGGGTTGTTCCTGTGGGCGCGGGTCCCTGCCGCTATCGATACGTTGGCCTTTATGCCGCAGGCGCTGGAAAAGAAAGTGGCTTATGTGCCGGGAGTGAATTTCTTCCCCTATGAGGATGGCGGACATGACGCCATGCGTTTGAATTTCTCCAACGCGCAGCCGGAGATGATCGTCGAGGGCATCCGCCGTTTGGGAGAGGCATTCAAAGAGGAATTAGCGCGCCGATAATTCAGCCGTCGGCCGTCAGCCTTGTGATACGCATCCGGGACGCATGGCGCGTCCCGGATGACCAGGGATGTTGATGGGTGTGCCGCTCAACCTTTGATGACGGCGACCGGGCGCACGCGCGCTACCAGCCGCGCGATTCCGGCACCGACGACCGAATCCACGACGAGGCTCACGTCCTTGTAGGCATACGGCGCCTCTTCGGCCAGCCCCTTGAGGCTATCGGTGCGCACCACGATCCCCTGTTGATTCAGGGCAGAGCGTACTTGCTCGCCGCGCATCTGTTTGAGAGCGGCGTTGCGGCTCATCATACGGCCTGCCCCGTGACACGTGGACCCAAACGTGTCTTTCAACGCGGTCTCCGTTCCCACCAGGACATAGGATGCCGTTCCCATGGAACCGGGAACGAGGACGGGTTGTCCCGTTTCCCGGTAGACGGCAGGTAGATCGGGGTGTCGCGGTGGAAAGGCGCGCGTCGCCCCTTTACGATGCACCACAAGCTTCATCCGCTGTCCGCCTACGGAATGTTCCTCGATTTTGGCGACGTTGTGCGTGACATCGTAGACCTGGTGCAGATTCCAGTCGCGTACCTTGCCGGCCAAAACCTGCTCGAACGAGCGGCGCACGAAATGGGCGAGGATTTGCCGGTTGGCGAAGGCGTAATTGGCCGCCGCGGCCATGGCCGCCAGATAGTCGCGCCCCTCGCGTGAGTCCACCGGCGCGGCGACCAGCTCGCGGTCGGGAATGTCGATGCCGTAACGCCGCGGGGCATCTTGCAGCACGCGGATGTATTGTCCGCATACTTCGTGTCCCAGGCCGCGCGAGCCGCAGTGAATTTGCACGACGATGTCGTCGCGCACCAGTCCGAACGCTGCGGCGATGTCGGCAGCGTAGATTTCGTCCACAACATCGATTTCGAGGAAGTGATTGCCCGCCCCCAGCGATCCCATTTGCGGGAGACCGCGCTCTTTGGCGCGCGCATCAACGGCGTCGGCGCGCGCGCCCGCGATCTGTCCGTAACTCTCGGTGCGCTCGAGGTCATCGCGGCTGGCGTAGCCTTTAGCCAGCGCCCACTCGGCCCCCTGTTCTAGCACGGCGTTCAGGTCTTGGGCGGAAAGCTGGACTGCACCCTTGCCGCCCACGCCGCTGGGGCAATTCCGGAAAATCGTCGCCGTGAGGTCTTTGAGGTATGGCGCGATGCTCGCGTAATCCAGCGACGAGGCCAGCATGCGCACCCCGCAGTTGATGTCGTAGCCGACGCCGCCCGGCGAAATGATCCCCTCATTGTAGCGGAACGCGGCCACTCCACCGATGGGGAAGCCGTAGCCCTGGTGCATGTCGGGCATCGCCATGGCGTATTTGACGATTCCCGGCAGCATGGCGACGTTCATCAGTTGCTCGACGGACTGGTCACGGAACGCCATTTCGAAGACATCCTCGTTGCCGTAGATGCGCGCCGGCACACGCATCCGCCCGTCGTAAGTCGGGGGTAGTTCCCAGACATAGTCGTTGATACGGGTAAAATCGTTTTTTTGTACCATTCCACACCTCATTTCCAAATGTTGGTATCTATTCAGGCTAGCCCGGGCGCAGCAACTTATTCCCTTTCCACTCAGATATCGAATACAATTTCCGTTTCGTAGCCTGACGACGTTTTGATAACGGCCAGGTTGTGAAATGTTGCCGCTTTGATGTATTTCGCATACGCCGTAATGGGTCTGCCGTGCGCCGTCGCGGACAACCGGGTTGGCGTCAGACCCGTAAAATCGAAGGTCGTGAAGGCCAGTCCCGCCACGTCGGCCCAGTAGAGCAGTTCGTTAAGCCAATCGATTAACAATGTCTCCACATCCTGAGCTTCCAGTGTCACCGGTACGGCACGGGTGGGCGCGGCGGCGCTGTCTGTGACGATGAAAGCGAACATGCCTTGCGCCGCCGTGGTGAAAAGATCGGGCAGATCGTCGGCCCACAGGTGCAGGGCGAGGTCGGCTGTATGTTCGATTTCTTGCCAGTGCCCCATAACTTATGCTCCGCGGATCAAATAGTCTGATAGTCGTGAGTTCAGGAGTCCTGTGATCGTTTTCATTCAGGTTCGGTTACACGCCGCGGATAATCGTGTTCACGATAAAATCCGCCAGTGCCGCAACGTCGTCCGGCCCAAAATGGGGCAGGTCGCACGCTAAACCGGGAATGTCGGTCACGCAAGCGATACGCCCTTCCACGTCGGGAATCAACTGGGGATCACAGGCTGCCCGCGTTACCTCAATTTTGGGGAAGGGGCCATGCTTGAAACCTTCGGCGATCACGAGGTCCACGTCATGAACGTCCGCCAGCGCCATCTCGAGCGTCGGCGCTGCGGCGTAACGCTGGGTGTGGACGATGCGATCGACGGTGACGAACGTGACATGGTCGGCGCCGGCGTCCCACATGCGGCGGGTATCCGTCCCCGCTATATCGGTCGCGATGTTCTGGCGGAGCGTGTGCTTGATCACGCCCACGCGGTAGCCGCGCTGTTGTAACAGCGGGATCAGGCGCTCGATCAGGGTGGTCTTGCCGCTGTGGGAACGCCCGACGAAGGAAACGATGGGCAATCTATAGTCTTGTCGTCCGGTCGTCATGGGTCCTGTAGTCTCCAGTTCGAGCGTTCTTTTTCAGTATCTATAGGACTGACGCAAATTTCCGTTTGTAGTGACGGCTTTAGCCGTTCTTAGCTCCTAAGAGACGTCTGAAGGCGTCACTACAAATCCTCCGCTTTCGCTGGTGACAGCGTTCTGTTGTGGTGCGGAAAGGAACTGCAGGACGTGCGCCAGAACAGCTTCTACGGTCAGCGTTGACGTGTCGATGTAGAGATCGCAATGGGCGCGGGCGTGCGCCAGCCGGACCGTGCGTTCGTCCTCCCACCAGGAGGAAGGCGTGGACAAACCTTCACGCTGCGCGGCGACTTCCATACTCACATCCAGGTAAATAAGAACATCGGGATTTGTCAGGCGCTGCCACATCGCCGGGGCGGCGCAGTGTTCTTGTCTGATTTCTTTGACACGATACCCTCGTCCTCTCAGGGCGCGGGTTAATTCGGACTTCCCGGAGGAACAGGGACCGACGATGCCGATGCGACGTTCATCCATCATGGGGTGTCCGGGGCAGGTGCCCCTCATCGGTTATCAGGAATGGGCATCTCGACGCGCATGGAGCGTGGACCTTCAGGATCGCCGGATTGGACATGCAACACGAGAATACTGGTGTCATCGCGGGGATGGCCGTTGTCAGCTTCGATGGCGCGCTCCAACAGGCCATCGGCCACCGCTTGCACCGAGGGGGTCGCCTGCCAGATTTTCTCGAATGCCGTCGGAATGTCCAACGGTTCTCCGCCATGTTCGCCGGCATGGCTAAAGCCATCCGTGAAGGCCAATGCGATCAACCCCGGTTCCAGATAAACCTGATCTATGGTCGGGCGTGTGTGTTGGTAGAAGCCGAGGGCGGGAGACTCGCTCTCGATCAGCATAAGGTCGCCTGCCGGTGGGCGCACGTAGACACCCGAATCGCCGCATTGCGTGATGACCAATGAGCCGCTGTCAAGGTCCACGGAGAGGATGATCAGAGTCGCCGACACCTTCCCCCGCCGCAGTTCATAGAGCATATCGTTGGCTGCGCGCGCCGCCGCACCGTCGCGTACCCCTTCGGCCAGTTCGGAAATCACTTTGCGCACCACGCGAATACTGATGGCTTTGGCTGCTTCGCCAGAGCTTTGCCCGTCGGCCAGGACGAAAGAGATGCCGCCGTGTGGACGTTCGATCATCTCCAACGTGTCCCCGCTCTCGCGCACGGCCCACTTGTTGATTTTGCCGGCAGCCACAGACAGATGCATAAGCAACTCCCTTGAAAATACACCGCTAATCTTGCTAATCTACGCGAATCTTTCTTGAAAAATGTATCTATTCAGGCTCGTAAACCTGACAAAGCCATTTATTCCCTATGCCAGGTGTGGCGCAGACTTTGGTATTGGACTTTTGACAAATGCCTCGATAAACAGGGTCCGGTATTGACAAAAAACGGAACTGCGGCACAAGTAGTGTATGGACAACATTACTCTACACACTACCAATTTGCAGCAGTTCCGGTACACATTGTACCAGAACTTTAACAATCGAGCGGATGCGTTG